>Ga0114931_10000132_pt1 | contig 80874 bp, 55 predicted proteins | sample 2SBtaG_FD_89579 | JGI IMG/M metagenome (GOLD analysis project Ga0114931, IMG submission 89579) | Deep subsurface microbial communities from Kolumbo volcano to uncover new lineages of life (NeLLi) - 2SBTROV14_V59a metaG | ecosystem: Environmental > Aquatic > Marine > Volcanic | place: Kolumbo...
ATCTCGATATGCTTCCCACGAAGAGTCGGTCGATACGGACTTTCGCGCAGGGGGCTCTGTGAAGCTGGAGAAGCTTCCAGGTTTGGTGTCCGCGCACCTCACCGGTCTCCTTTGCGTTTCGAGCCAGTGGCGATTGCTGCCGCACAGCATCCGTGCCTGCCGAGACCGTCAATACTGCACGCCGGATCGCTCCGCGTGTGGATGAGCCAGGGGGAATCGATGAAACACAAGCACTTGGCGAGCATTGTGCTCGCCGTGATCGCCGTCCTATTTCTTGCGACCTCGCCCATTTCTGCCGCCGATCCGACCTCGGCGGTGGCCAACGAATCCAGTTTCAAGATCTGGGCGAGCGCCTACGACAGCGCAGGCGGTGACCACAACGTCATCGTCAATCTCTCGTCATCTCGTGTCTATGTGACCGAGAAGGTGGCGACGACAGGCTTCGTTCGGATCGATCTGATTGATGGCGATGTTGAGATCACACTCGTAAATCTCGATCGAGTCGGCAGATACACCACCGTTCTTTCACACCAATGTGGAGTTGACCATTGAGGATGCTGTTGATTTCTACAACGGTCCGGAGTTCCAGGTTGTTAACTTCTCGGTCGATCAGGTCAACGACGTAGGCGCCTTCTTGCGTGTGATCAACACCGCGTTCAACTTGCAGATCGCCATCCAGCGGACCAAGGCCGCTTTGACCATCGATCCGGAGGCGTTGCTGGCCACATCGATCAGTGACTTCATCGGCATTCGCGGCACCGCCAATCGGCTGCTTCAGTTGGCGGTCGCTGAGATCGATGACGCGGTGGACGTGCTCGCCGGAAGCCCGATCGGTGTGCTCAACCCTGTCTCGGTTGATCTTGCCAAGAAGGCACGCCGCAGTCTCCTCGACGCGATCGTTCAGACGGATCCACAAAAGCGGGTGGAAGCGATGGAAGCGGCCGCCGCGGGTTTGGGCCAAGCCAACGCTGATCTCGGTCAAGGGATGACCTTCAAGCTTGGCCAAGGGAACTTGCTCTTCTAGCAACGCTTGCCAAGGCGTACTGGGCGGATCCTCACTCCGAGCTTTTCGAGCGCCCGGCAGCGGCCGCGTGCTCGAAAAGCTCTTCGCGTCTTGTGGGCCGTTCCCGGCCGGATCCCGCCAGAACGGTGGTGCGCACAGTGCTCCGTACACCAGACCGCCGGTCGGTCCGGCCATCGGGCTCCGCCGGTAGGTCGCACCATCCTTTATCGCGAACGGGACGTTCGTGAGCCCACCAGCGTCCTGGAGCGGGTTGTCGGCGGCCGCGCTGATGCCAGCCAGACATCCAGGCCTAAAGCTGCCACGGCGCGCCGGCCACTGGGCAGCGTGACAGCGTCGAGGGTCGCGGTGCGGATCACGGTTTCGCGACGGCTGCTCTGCGCATGCGCGCCACGCGCCCCCCGCGAGCAGCCGCGTTCGTCGACGACATCCAGAACCCGCGAGCAGCGAGCGACATGCGCAGGCTCTTCTCGCAGGCGGAGCTGTCTCGAGCCTGGAGGGAGGAGAGGTGGTGGGTGGCGTCTGGCCTGGCTGCTGATCCCACCAAGCCCACCCCGTGGGGCGTCGTCGTTAGCAGCAGGTCTGGGTATGCTGCGAGGCGGACATGCGCATGGAGGACGCCGAAATGTTCGATCACCTACTGCTTCCCCTCGACTTGACCGATCGCAATGAGCAGGCCATCGCCACGGCGATCGACCTGGCCGGGCTCGAGCTGGCACGGGTTACGCTACTGCATGTCATCGAGGCGATCGAGGGCAACGAGGATCCAGAGTTGGCGGATTTTTATCGCCGGCTGGAGCGTCGCGCACATGCGCTGCTCGATCCCCTGCTCGCACGCTTCAAAGCGCGGGGGATCGCAGCCGAAGCCGTGACGGTGCGCGGAAAGCGCGCTGCGAGCGTGGTGCGCTGGGCCGACACGCACGACGTCGACCTGATCGTCCTCACCTCGCGTCGCCTCGACGCCACCATCCCGGTCTCGGCCTGGCCCACGATCTCGCATCGTGTCGCCCTGCTCGCTTCACAGCCAGTCCTGCTCGTGCGCGAGCCAACCGTGGACGTGGACAAGCTTTAGCGCTTTGTGGCGATCGCCGCGCTGGCTCTTTGTATCCTCTTTGAGAAGTCATTGAGCATAGACGCGAGGAGTACGGAGTCCGCGCTCGGTCTTCGTGCGCTGATCGCGATGGGCGCCGGGGGCATGGCCGACGGTGGGCTGTGCCCGCTTCTGGCTGACATTCATCTTCCGTAGCAACGGTGCCAGCGTCGCTCACTGGGAGCACGCCTTTTCTCACAATCTGCGCCGAGCGGGCCTGGCCATAGCCGAAGTCAGACCGCGCCGAGAAGCGACTTTTTCTCGCCATCTCAGCGTCACAGAGCCTCTGGAGATCACCGATATCGATGTGGCTTCGTTTCTCGATCTGACGAAACCCCGCTCTCTCTCGGGCGCGGAGCATTCCTGCCACGGCCTGCCAGCCACGCTCAGAGACGGGAGGGGCGCGCTCGGGGTGTCGCCGTCAAGGTCGGGCTGGCCTTCTTTGCGCCCCAGCGAGCGCTCGATGCGCGCGCTTTAAAACTGCCTCCCATGTTGGCATGACCGCCCACTCCGAAGGCGGTTCCGGCGCGCTCCGCCGCGTGAAATCCTTATGAGATGCGATCGTGGCCGATGGCATCCGTCTTGCTCCTTCGTGATTCATCCTACGTGGCCGGTCGAGCCGGCTCACGGGAGCGGTGCAGATCTCAAGTCACAGCTACATGATGTCAAGTGCAGCGTGACCTCTCGATTTCACTCGACGGGCATCGACCGGCCTTGTCGACTTGAAAGGAGCCCACCATGAAGGAAATCGCAAGATGTTCAGGAAGACTCGCCGCAGCGGCATCTCTGGCCCTCGGGTTGGTGATCCAACTCGCGCCCGCGGCCCGCGCTGGCGACTCGCTGTACGGCAAGGTGACTGCTGTCCTGCGTCCCGACCTTGTCACATTCGACTACGGCGAGGGCAGCTACGACATTCGGATCGCAGGCATTGTAGTCCCGGAGAATCGTGCTGTCGCCGAGGAGGCTACCAACTTCACGGCCCAGATGCTGCTCGCAAAGCCGGCACGCATGCGATTTGACGGTCGCACGGCCGAGGGGGAGATGATCGGTCGGATCTATACAGACGATCCCGAGATAGGCATCAAGGATGTTGGTCTAGAGATGGTGCGTGCAGGCTTGGCCATGCCCAAACGCGACGATCGTGGATACAAGTACGGCGAGATGACGAAGGCGATGCGACAGGCGCGCGCCAAGAGGCTCGGCGTCTGGAGCAACCCACAATGAAGAATCTCGCGAGGAGAAAGAAAGCCATGAAAACCACACGGAGTCATTTCCGTTCACTGTTTGTTCTCGTCCTGACGATCATGGTTTCGACGCTGATCGTCCCGCCGGCGCCTACCCGCGCGCAGATCGCCGCGGGTCCCGACGTCAACACATCGCAGAAGATCGGCGCCGATAGCGAATGTGCGATCGCCAAGAACCCTGCCAATCCGCAGCAGTTGTTTGCCGCATGTAACACAAGTGGTCCCGGTCTGTTTGCGGCGCGCAGTATCGACGGCGGCGATACCTGGACCTTTCCTGACCCGGCCGACCGCACCATCGCCGATGGTGACGCCGGTCAAGGTGCGGCCGCCTGCTGCGATCCGACGCTTGCCTGGGATTCCTTCGGCAACCTCTACATCACCTATCTCGCCGCGCTCGTCGGGCCTGGCTCGCCGAGCGTCGAGACGTTGCTGAGCACGGACGCTGGTTTGACCTTCACGAACCTTGCCTCGTTCGCTGGCAGCCAGGACCAGCCGACCATTGTTGCGGCGAACACGACCGCGCCCGGCGCGCCAGTTGCGGTGTGGATCGTTTGGAACCAGAGCGGCCAGATGCGTGCGCGGGGTGCGGCTGTAACAGGTCTCGGAGTGATCGGAGCCTTCGGCGCCTTGCAGACCATCCCGGGAACCAACAACTGTAGCTTCGGCGATGTCGCGATCGCGCCCGATGGCGCGGTGGCGCAGGTCTGCCAGTCGCCCACTGGCGGACAAGGCCCTGGCAATCTTCGCGTCAATACCGATGCTGACGGGCTTGGGCCTGGCAACTTCGGCGCTGTGGTCACGGCGACTGCAACCAATGTCGGTGGCTTCGATTTCATCCCGCCGCAGAACGCACGCTCGGTCGATGCAGAGGCTGGTCTGGCCTATGATCGCAACCCGGCAAGCCCGCGATTCGGACGTCTCTACCTGGTCTACACCGACGAGACTGTCAACGAGAACAACGATACGAACATCATGTTGCGTTGGTCGGACAACGATGGCGCAACATGGAGCGCGGCGATCCAGGTCAACGATGATCCCGCGGTCCCCATCCGCAGCCAGTTCCTGCCGCGCATCGCGACCAACCCGGCGACGGGGAACATCGGCGTCTGCTGGCATGATGCACGCAACTCTGCGACCAACACAGCGATGGAGGTGTTCTGCACGGTTTCGACGCCGACGGCAGCGGTGCCGGCGTTCATCGCCAACGCTGTGGTCAGTGACGCCGCTTCGACCAGCAACGGTTTTGGCGTGGAGTTTGGGGACTACGCCGGTATGGCCTATATTGAAGGCGGTGGTCCGCCGGGCGCCGCTCGATTCGAGCACCCAATCTGGGGCGATACCTCCAACTCGACCGGCGACAACCCGAACGGCACCGCGAGCTTCGACGCCTACACCAACTGGGTGCGCGGTGGGCCCAGCACCAACGAAGGCGACCCGCACATCCGGACCGTCGACGGCGTCCACTATGACTTTCAGGCTGCTGGCGAGTTTGTGTCGCTCCGCAGCGCCGACGGTTTTGAAGTGCAGACGCGACAAACGGCGGTTGCGACGACCTTCTTCCCGGGCGCCAACCCGCACACGGGTCTGGCAACCTGTGTGAGCCTCAACACCGCCGTTGCCGCGCGTGTGGGCAGGCATCGGGTCACCTACCAGCCGCGACTTGACGGCGTTGCGGATCCCTCCGGACTCGTGCTGCGCATCGACGGCGTGGAAACGGTGTTGACGGCTTCTGGTGTTGCGATTCCGGGTGGCGGCCGGGTTCTGAAGTCGGCTGCCGATGGTATGGAAGTCGAGTTTCCCAACGGGGCGCTTCTCGTCGCCACACCGGGCTTCTGGGCTTCGCAGGGGGAGCACTACATCAATGTCAGTGTTTACGGCGGCGACGCATTCGAAGGCATCATGGGTGCGATCCCACCAGGGAGCTGGCTGCCGGCGCTCTCGGACGGATCCTCGCTGGGCCCCAAGCCCGCCTCGGTGGCCGCGCGCTACGATGATCTCAACGTGAAGTTCGCCGATGCCTGGCGGGTGAGCGATCGGTCGAGCCTGTTTGACTACGCACCGGGACAATCGACGAGCGACTTTACACTTTCCGGTTGGCCCAAGGACTCTCCCCCCTGTGAGCTGCCGCAGGAGGATCCTGCGGAACCGGCGGACATGAGTATCGCGCGAGAGGTTTGCCGCAATGTGGCCGACAAGAATCGCCACGCGAACTGCTTGTTCGACGTCGCGGTCACCGGCGAAACAGGATTCGCCAAGACGTACTTGCGCACCGAGCGGCTCGAGTCCTATGGCACGTCGACCGTGGTTTCGGTGGAGAATCGCCTGCAGCCGAACAATTGCAAGATCACCTTGCTGGCCAAGGTTCGCAAGCGCGCGCGGACCACCAAAGGTTTGGTCGCAGGGGCCGTGCAGTTCCTCGTGAATGGGAAACCAGCCGGCAGGCCGGTCAGGATCGATCGTTCGGGTCGGGCGTGGTTTGCACCCAGGTATATCCAAAACGACCAATACCGGGTCTCCGCCCGATTCATTCCGTCCAAGCGCAGCCCGTTCCTGCCGAGCAGCAGTCAGGAAGTCGGCTTCCCCGACCGGGGCAATCTCGACGTCTATCAGTCCAAGCGCAAGTGACCGCTTTGGTGGCTCGCCTGCTGCTGGCGCCTCGACGCGTACCGCGGTGATCGTGATCGGTGCGGTGCGCGTCGAGGCAGCTTGGCTTCCTACTGGCATGTGCCCGTGACTGGCATGTGCCAGGGGCTGCTGGGACCTGGCCTCGTCCATCCCCACCGTCAAGATAGCGGATCCAACGCCGTAATCTCCGAAGGACAGCCGTCGGATCTCCGGCTGGACCGGTGAGATGGCTGCCGAAACCAGGCGTGAGACTGAACCCGCATGAATCCGCCTGAATCCGCCTGAACCGGTGCCAGCCTTTTGTCAAGTCGCTGAAGCGCAGGCAGTTACGCCGGCGCAGTCTCGGAGAAGCGAGTTCTCGTGGGCCTGCTTGTCTCCGGGTGGTATCGGTGTTATGTGCATTTATCGATGTGTCAATGGGCGCGGATTCCTTGGAGCCTGGGTTCGCATGCCTGCGCCCGCAGCCTTGGCGAGAGTGGCGTGGGCGCCGAGATCGCTGTGGGTCTGTGCCGAGTCGGCTGCGTGCGATGCCCTCGATGAGCCCGAGAGCGTGTTGATTCCGCTCTTTTTTGCGGACGGTGGCGACAATCGTGAGCTCGGAAGGTGAAAACGCAAGGGCGGCGCAGCCCGTGGACCTCGAAATCCGCATCACTGCGCCCTGGGGGCATGGCGAGCGCGCCTTCCGCTTCGTGCTCGATTCGCCGTCCGGCGCGGTAGAGCTATATCAGAAACCCATCAGTGGTCCGCCGATCTATGAGCCGGAGACCTTCCGCAGGGAGCTCCTCAAACAAGTCGCCAGCCTGGGCCGAGGCCAGGACGCGGACGGCAAGAGGCTGCCGGCCGCGGACCGGCTGGCGGAGATGGTGGCGATCGGCCAGGATCTTTACCGCAAGCTCTTTCCTCGCGAGCTTCGCGCGATCTTCGCGGACGTCAGCGACCGTGTCTCCACCCTCCTGATCACCTCGGATGAGCCATGGATCCCCTGGGAGGTCCTACATCCTTTCGATGATGGGGACGACGACTTTCTCTGCATGAGGTTTCAGATGAGCCGGTGGCTGACCGGTGATGCTCCACTGCTACCTCGAAAGCATGTCGGAAACGTTCTCGCCCTGCAGGCCGGTTCCAAGGCCAAGCTGGCCAGTGCGGCCCATGAGGTCGAGCTCCTCGAGTCGTTGTGCCAGACCGCAGGCGCCCGCGGCGAGTTTCTGCCGTCGGTGAAACTTCTGGAGCTTTCGCACCAGCTCGAGGAGCAAGGCTTCGATCTGATCCATTTCGCCGGTCACGGCCGCGGCCAGACGTCCGCGTGCTTCGGCTCCGCGCGCATCGACCTCGGCGACCGCTCCTTGCGCCCGCGCAACTTCACACCCACGGCCGAGCAGCAGCTCCGGGCGAGCCGGCCGATGGTCTTTCTCAACAGTTGCCAGGTGGGCCAGCTCGGCCAGGATCTGACCGAGCTCGGCGGCTGGGCACCGCACTGGGTCGGGCGATGCAGGTCGAGCGCTTTCCTCGGCCCGGGCTGGGCGGTAGACGACACCCGCGCGCTGCACTTTGCCCAGACCTTCTATGGCGAGCTGTTTGCGGGAAAGACCCTCGGTGAGGCCGTGCGCATCAGCCGCATGGTCCTGCGCGACGCGGTGCCCGGCGAGCTGACTTGGCTGGCCTACTGTCTCTACGGCCATCCGGGCGCCCCAATCACCCTCGGCCCACCCCGTTCGAAGCAGGCGGGGGCAAGCTCCGGCCGGGCGGTACCAGCCAGCACGGCCGGCCGAAAGGTCACGCGGGCCACCACTTCGCGACCCGCCACCCTCGCGCCGCGCGCGCTCGGCGGGGCGGGGCTCGGTGTGCGCGGCCGGAGGTATCGCAGGCGGGCGCTTGTTCTCGGCGCTGTGCTGCTCATCCTCGCTGTGGTCTTGCTGGCGGTGTTCTGGCTGACAGGGTCCAACACGGGAAAGGGCCCTGGAGATACTCCTGTCGTTTCGCACAAAGACCCCCCGGTACCTCGCGTGGCGCCAGTGCCCTTGCTGCCGGTGGCAGCGGGGGAGGTGGTGATCGTTGCCATCGACACCGCCACCGGCCGCCCGGCGCAGGACATTGCGCGCGTGGTCCGATCGATCTTGGCCCAAGGCGCCACATCGATCCGTCCGAGCGTGACGCAAGAGCCCTCCGAGGTGCTGCGGGTGGTCGAGGGCCGCGATGCGTCTGTGCTGCCCCAGGACGGCCGCGCCCCATGGGGTGCCGAGCGCCTGTTGGTGGTGCGCGTGAGCGAGAGGAACCTCCCACAGTCGGCGCCGAATCTCGTCGCCGTTTCCTTGACTGTGGAAAGCGAGATCCTGGCGACTGAAACCGGTGACGTTCGTCTCGCCGGTCCCGAAACGAATACCGGGATCGGTGTGTCCCGAAGCCAGGCTTTGGAACAGGCCTTGGAACGTTCTCTTCGAAAGACCCTTGGAATCTTGGAAAAAGGAGTTTGAGATGTCGAAGTGTGGATTTGTCATCGCCAGTTGGGTTCTGTCGCTTCTCTCTTCGGTCGTGGCCTCTGCCGAAACGCCATCGACCTCCTACAGCAAAGTCACTCCTGAATCGAATCTGACAGCAACATGGATCGCCGTACGTTCACAGCAGCGTGAGACCATCCCGCCAAGATCACGCATCGTCATCGCCGAGATTGCTGGATACAACGGCGTCGATTGTGCGCAGGAGGTGAAAGACGCGCTCGTTCGGCGCTTGCTCGACAATTCGAACTTCGAGGTTTTGTCGAGGGATGACCTGGGGTTGATTCTGTTCGAGGGAGACGAAGCCTGGGGCGGGCGCTTCAACACGGCGACGGCGCCGAAGCTCGGGGAGCTTCTGGCTGCTTCGTACTTTGTTGTTGGGCGGGTTTCCTTTTGTGGCACTTCCTTCAGGAAGGCGAGAGGCGGTGACTGGGAGCAACTGTTCAGCGTCTACGCCAATCTTCAGGTGATCGATTCGGAATCTGGAAAGGTGGTTTTCGCCAGCGCGAGCCAAGGCACGGCGCTGGTTCCACCAGGCCAATTGGAGCTGGCGAGCGAGAAGCAGGATATCGCCGAGGCACCGCCGGAAGGCACCACGTCCTCGTATCGATCAGGATCCCCCTTGTCTCCGAACGCCCAGGCGCCGGATGGAGACGGAAGGCAGAAGCGAGTCAAGCGGTTCTTCTCTCGCATCGCCGGAAAGGTGCGTGAGGCCAAGGATGCTGCTCAGCCGCAAGACGAGAATCAAGATGCGAAGGATATCCCCCGTGGCGATCCCCGCGATCCATTCTTACGATTTCGGGCAGCGGACAACATGGTCAATCAGTTTGCGGACAAGTTCTTGGGTCGACCTCTGTGGGAAAAGGTCACGATGTGGCAAAATGATCGCTGGCGTTATGGAGCAAGCCCGTATCTCGTGAAGTTGGGGGACTGTCCGCGGGCTGTCACATTGCTGGAAGGGAGTGCGAAGCTCGAGCTGCCTCAGATGGTGCCGGAAGAGGTTGCAGAATACCTCCACAACTATGGCGTTGCTCTTCTGTGTGTGGGCAAGACCAAGATGGCGATGAAAAAGCTGCGTTCCGCCTACCGAATCCGCAGTGACGACAGTACGCTCAAGATGCAAGGCCTTGCCGCTCGGATCGAAGAATGGTCGCTTGTCGTCGAAGTGGATGTGGAGGCGGAGGTCGAAGGTATCCGCGATGGAGACGAGGCGTACTTTCGCCACGCTTCACGCCGGTAGCGCCTACGCCGGTAGCGCCGGGCGTAACCCTCTTTCTCATGGGGCGTTGTCGCCTGAGCTCGATGGAGCGGTCTGGGGCCTCCAGGCGCCGGCGCGGGTCTTTCGCGCCGGCTGGTGTCTCCGCGTTACAACGGCGCTCGGCGCAGGCGGTGGATCGCGAGGATCGCGGGTACGACAAGCCACAGCAGCCAGCCTACGATGAGTGGCAGCATCCGCGTCCGGCGGCCTTCGTCTGGCAGGCCGAGGTGCAGCCGGGCGCCGAGCCCGGGACCAGCGGTGAGCGCCGAGAGGCGGTAGAGGTCGATCGGGTCGAGCAAGAGCAGCCAAGGAAAGGGTGCCGTGGGGAGCGCCGCAACATCGCCGCCCGCGCGGGCGTGCGGGTCGGCGTCCGTGTTGCTCGCGCTGTTGGCCGAGGGCGCTCGTTGGTGGGATGGCGCGCGCGCTGCGGGCACGGTGAGCTCGTCATGGCCGTGGCGACCGATCGATTCAGGCGCTGCGGGCGCGCGCGCGATCACCACCGCCAACAACATGGCGTCGAGTGCGATGGCGAGCAGCAACCAGGTGACCAGCGCCGCACCATAGGCGCGCACCCGCCCGCGGCCCACGACACCCAACCAGGAGCCGATGCCGCCGCAGACGAGGCACAGGAGAAGTCCCGAGAGGGTGACGGCGGCGAAGTCGGTCACTCCTTCTCGGCCCTGAACGAGCGCCACCATCACCCCAGCGCTGGTGAAGGTCAGCAGGTAGGTGGCACCGAAGAGACCGGCCCGGGCCAAGGCCTTGCCCAGGAGGCAGGCGTCTCGCGAGATCGGTAGCGTCACCACCTGCTTGAGGGTGCTGTCTTCGATCTCGCCGGCGAGCACATCGGTGCCGATCAACAGCGATACCAGCGGCAGCACCAGCCCGCCGAGCGCCAGCATCAGCGGTGTGACCTGGTCGAACGCGGCCACCCCCAGCCTGCCGGCGCGAAGCGGCACCAGCAACACCGGCAACCACGCCACAGCCCCGAGGGCCAGCAGCGTGGCCCACGAGGCACGGCCGCGCAGGAGAATCAAGGCTTCACGGTGCGCCATCAAGAGGCGGGCACGCGTGCTGGAAGCCCGCGTGCCCGGCGGACGCGGGTGCGAGGATCGGATGCTCATCGTGGGTGTGCTCCCCGGTTGCTCGGTTTTCCCTGCGGGTGGTGTGCGTCGAGCGCGGCTGTTTGGGGCACAGGATCAGCCCGCGCCGAGAGCACGGCGCGGTACAGCGCGCGGCTGTGGGTGACCGCACTCGGCGCAGCGGCCAAGACCCCTTCGTCGAGCACGGCGACGCGGGCTGCGAGCTGGTCGATGACGCTGAAGTCGTGGCTGGACACCACCACGGTCGCGCCCTCGGCCGCACGTTGTTGGAGGTGCTCGATCAGATGATCGAGGGTTCCTGGGTCGAGGCCGACAAAGGGCTCGTCGAGCAGCAGCAGCGCAGCCGGCGGCACCAGCGCGCAGGCCAGACCGAGACGACGCAGCCAGCCGCCCGAGAGCGTGCCCGCAGCGCGCCCGAGCACCGCCTCGAGGCCGGTGGCCGCCAGCATCTCGTCGCGCGCCGCCGGTCCGGCGGCGCGTGCCGCGAGGGTGAAGTCGAGAATTTCGCGCACCCGCAGCGCAGATGCGAAAGCGGACCTTTGTGGCAGGTAGCCGGTTGCGGCCGGTGCCGTGGCGGGTCGCACCTGAGACCCGCCGACCATCACCCGGCCGGACGAGGGGGCGAGCAGCCCGGCGGCGAGTGCCAGCAGCGTCGACTTGCCGGCGCCGTTCGGACCCACCAGGCAGGTGATCGATCCGCTGTCGACCGCGAGACTCAGATCACGCACCGCGACCAGCGTGCCGAAGCGGCGCCACACCGCTTCGAACAACAGCAAGGGCCGAGCGCTCATGGCAGCCTTCCTGCTGCGACCACCAATGGAAAGCGATCGAAGGCTTCCGGGCCTGCTGGCGAAGGCATCTGCGCGTCCCACCAATCGAGCACGGCGAGCACTGGACTGAGCAGGAACCAGCGCGCCGCCGGACGCCGGGCGAGCAATGCCGAGGCCGCGGTCTCGAGCCGATAGGGTGACTCGCCGACGCCGTCGCCGTTCCAATCAAAGCCGGCATAGTCACTCCAGGCATTGCCCCGCCCATCCTGCCACCAGGCATTGCCCGCCGAGCGGTCCTGGTACACCTGCACCAGGTTGCCGTCGAAGATGTTGCCGGTGAAGATGTTCGCTTCCGAAGCGGCGGTCAAGAAGGCGCCGACGCCGTTGGCACGGATGCGGTTGTCAGCGAAGCGGTTGCCGACCGAACCTTCGATGAACAGACCGCGACCGTTGCGCTCCGCGTGATTCCCGACCACGGTCGACGACTCGAGCTGCTGGCAGAGGATGCCGAAATCTCGATTGTTCACGGTGTGGTTGGCTTCGACGCGGTTGCGCATCGAAAACATCATCGCGATGCCGCCGGTGCCGTTCGAGAAATGATTCTCGCGCAGCAGGTTGCGTTCCGAGTACATGTAATGGATACCGTAGCGAAGCCCGCGTCCTCGGTTGCCGACGATGCGGTTATCATGGGCAAAGGAAAGGTAGACACCGTCACGCACGTCGGCCAAGGTATTGTCGCGCACCGTGTTGTCGCGCGTGTGCCAAAGGTGGATGCCGTTGCCGCGCGATGCGAGGGCCAGTGTGGCGTCGCCCACGACCTGGTTGCGCTCCAAGCGGTGCCCACCGCCGGCCTCGATGTAGATGCCGAAGGCGCGCGCCTTGATCCGGCAGTCGGCGATCCGGATGTCGTGGCTCTGCTTCAAGCGCACCACGGCGTCGTCGTGGGACAAATCACCGCCCGAGCCGCGGATCTCGAGCCCTTCGAGCGTGATGCCATCGGCTTCGAGCAGCACCACCGTTCCATGCCCTGGGCCTTCGATCACGGCGCCGGGTTGTGCGATCAGCCGCACGGGGCGGTCTAAAGTGAGCGGACCGGCGTGGATGCCGGCGCCCAGCAGCAGCGTCTGCCCCGGTTCAGCGGTTGCCAAGGCCTGCGGCAAGCTGCCCGCTGGCACCACGATCGTGGCGCCGGCCTCGCGTTGCGTGCGCTCCCTGGCTGCTGGCTCCGCAGGCGGCGGCTCGCGAGCAGGATGGGTCTTTGGGGCGGACATTGCGCCAAGCCCCGCTGCTGCGCGTGGCGCCTCGGCTGGTGAGCCACAGCCAACGGCGAACAGGAGCGCGAAAGCAATGCCCGGCCCGCTCAGGCGAGCCACTGCGAAACCTTGGCCAGGAAACCATAGGAAAGATCGGTGATAATCTTCTCATTGCCAGTCAAGAGCAGCAGACCGATGGCCGACAGCAGCACGCCGCTGGTCGTGCGCAAGGCGCGATTGACCCCCAGCCGGCGGGTCAGGGTCATGCGCACGCGGAAGAATCCCAGCGCGATCAGCAGCATGGGCAAGGCGATGGCCAAGGAGTAAAGACCCAAGGTGGTGAGACCCCAGTACCAGGAGGTGATGCCGCAGTACACCAGCAACGGGTAGAGCACGGCGCCGCCCATGCAGGTCAGGCAGGCTGAAGACAGACCCATGCCGACCAGGAACGAATCTCGCGCGCGCATGCCGCCATTCGCCCGTGCGCGCGCCTGTGCCCGCTGCCGGAGCGAGGTGAGCAACCGGCCGGGGAGTGCGATCAGGTGACGCAGCGGTCCTGGACCGGCAGTGCTGCTGGCTGTGGCGTGGCCTGCAAAGGTTCCGCTGTGGGAGTTCGCGCCCAAGCGCCGGGCGAGCAGCGCGAGGAGGCCCGTCGCCTTGAGGCCAAAGAATAGGATGATGCTGCCACCGAGGAGCTGGATCAAGCCGCTGTAGCGTTCGAGCGGCTTGCGAATCCCCTCGCCGATCAGCCCGACAGTGGCGCCCGACACGGCGTAGAGCAAGGTGAAGCCAGCGACGAAGCAGGCCAGGTTGAGAAGCACCCGCCGACGTCCGGCACGGCCCGCTGCCGTGGTGCCCAAACGCGCGGCTTCGCGCTCACCCTCGGCGACCGTGCACGAGATAATCGCGCTGTAGTAAAGCGTCAGCTCGAGAGCGCAGGGCGAAAGCACCACCAGCAACGCGCCGAGCATCGCCACGAGCAGTACCAGGCTCGCTGCGATGCCGCCACCGAGCAGCGAGCCGCCAGCCTGCTGGTCGATCGGTAGCGTCCAACTGTAGCGACGGACGGCAACCTCGCCGACCCCCCGGGCTTCGACGCGCAAGGTGCCGGCGCGGGCGTCGAGAAAACGCTCGCCGTGGTTGTCGCGTGCCGGAAACAGAAACATGTAGGCGTTGTGATGCTGCGAGAGCACGATCGGCTGGGTGAGCGCGGGGTATTGGCTGCCATCGGGGCCGATTAGCACCAGCTCACCATGAAGATGCTGCATATGCTCGATGCTGCCGGTGTGGGTATTGAGCCCGACCAGGACCGGAAGCACGGTTTCCGGGTCACGACCCGCCATCCAGGTGTCGAGGTTGCGGCTGGCGAGAAACGCCGGCGTCACCAGTGTCAGGTCGAGGAACATGTCATCGACCGCCACGCGGTCCGCGTCGCTGCGCTGCAGGGCGGTGGCCGGATGCGCCGCGCGGTAGCGGGGAATCAGCACCATGCCGGAAACCATCAAGGCCAGCACCAGCATCAGCCCGCCGACGAGCAGCAGGCTGCCCCAACCGAGCCCGTGCCGCGAGCCCGTGTCGTGCGCCGGCTCGGGGTGTGGGGCCGTGGCTGGCTCGCTGTCGGGTCGCGCTGCGCTGTCGGGTCGCGCTGCGCTGTCGGGGAGCGATCGCTTCATGGTGCGCCTCTCGGATGCGCCACGGCAGCGCCGATGCGCGCCGCCTGGTTGGTTGTGGCTGGCGAGCTGGTGGCTGGTCGCCGCGGGGCGAAGGCACCCGCAACGGCCAGCAAGCCGGCCGCGATCAGGGTCCAAGCACCGATCTGGGGGCGGGTATGAACGGTGAAGTTGGCGATCTTGCGGCTGCCAAAGATCGGTGGCGTGAAGTCCTCCACCCGTGCAAACACCGACTTGTCGCGTTCGTGGCCGAGCTGGTAGAGGCGGTGCTTCAAGGTGAGTGTGCCTGCGATCGCGGTGGCGATCATCGATACCAGCAAGACGCTCGCGAGAAGCCGCGACCAGCGCGGTGGCACCAGCAGCCAGCCGAGCGCCAGGAGCAGCAGAAAGCCGATCACCCAGGGCGTGGCATGGAGCTCGGGGGTGTCGAGTGGCAAATGCACACCCACGTACTGGTTGAGGGTCTCGATCTCATTCAGGTCACCGGTCACCCAGCCGGACCAGACCTGAACCAAGAGCGCCTCGTCGCCGTGATACTGGGGCGCCACCATCAAGGTGCGCCACAAGGGTGTTATCAGTGTGATCGTGAGGCAGATCACGGCCGCGAGTGGCAGGAGACGGCGGGAGCGCAACGCGCGCCGCACGCGCTCGCCTAGAAGAGCTTCGAGCTTGGACATGGTTTGTTTCACCAGGAGATGATGCCACCGAGAAGTGACGCCACCAGGATGTTATTCGACCAGCATGCGACCGCGCATCTCGAGATGCAACGCGGAGCAGAACCAGGTGCAATAGTACCAGTAGGTTCCCGGTCGATCGGCGACGAAGGTCACTTCTTTGGTTTGACCCGGATCGAGCGCGACGTTGATTCCATAGCTCTCGAGCGCCCAACCATGACTCATGTCGCGGATTGTTTCGATGTTGGTCATAGTCACGGTGACCGTGTCGCCTTGTCGGACCGTGAACTCGTTCAGACCGTACTTCGAGCGAATCGCTGTCATGTAGACATGAACCTCATGCGGCCCGACGCGCTCGACCCGACTCTGGCCCTCGGCGACGGCGTTGGGCATGCTCTCCTCGACCTGTATCACCTTCGGGCTGAGATCGGAAGCTCGCATGAAGACCGCGTCGTGGGGCTCGGGCTCAGCCGGGAAGGACGACAGCATGGTCATCTTTTTCCCGGAAATATCGATCAGTTCCTGATTCTCCGGCATGGTCGGACCGACCGGCAGGAACATGTCTTTGGAGAGCTTGTTGAGCGAGAGTAGGTACTCGCCGGTCGGGTGCATGGTCTCGGCCAGGGTCGCCTGGGTATGGCCGACGTTGTAGTGCACGTCGACGCGATCGACGATGTAATCCGGATCACCACGGAGTGCCTTCTCGATGTTCCACTTGACGATCTGCGAGTCGACGAACAAGGACGTGTAGGCGTTGCCGCGGCCATCGAAGGTGGTGTGAAGGGGGCCCAGGCCAACCTCGGGCTGCCCGGCGATCGCCTCGCGCGGGTTTTCGACCTGGTCGATGCGACTGATATCGATCACCGTCACGGTCGGCGATAGCTTACCGCTGCCCATCACGTACTTGCCATCGGGACTCACGTCGCAGCCGTGAGGATTCTTCGGTACGGGGATCAGGTACAAGACCTGGTCGGTGGTCTCCTCGGGGTCGACCACTTTGACGCCGTTCACGGTCTGAAACTCACCTCGCTCGATCGCGTGCTCCGCGGCTCGGATGTCGATGGCGCCGATCGCATCCTCATCGAGCCGGATCATCTGCTCGACGCTCAGCCCCTTTTCAGGTTGTAAATCGTGGTAAAGGCCCACCGTCCATCCTTGCTCGAATCGTTGATATCGCAGTTTCCCGGCATCAGGACTTCGAACTGCACCTCGAGACTGATCGGATCCAGGAATGCCATCACAGCACCGTAGGCATCCGGCGCGAGCTTGCCCGGAGGCACCTCTGCCTCGAATTCACCATTGGCAATGATGTAGCGGGTATCGGGAGAGATCACGGCAACGCCGTGGGTTCCCTGCAGGTTCGCAATCCGCGCCATGGCCACGGTTTCGAAGCGCGACAGGTCGATGCGTGCCACCCGACTGTTGGCCTTGTCGTTGATCCATAGCCACTTGCCGTCGTAGTCGCCCCCGGTTTCCGACAGGATCGGGTGGTGGGTGTCGCCCCAAAAGGCGCCCGTGTCGCGCAGCATCTTGTAGGCAGGAGAGCTCGGCTCGTTGGCGTAGCCATAGCCCGCCCGCGGCTCGAAGACCGGGATCGAGCGGATGAAGTGGCCGGAAGGCAGGCCGTACACATACACCGAACCGCTCTGGCCGCCGGAAAGAAAGGCGTAGTATTGGTCCCACTCGCCGACGTCCACGAACACACGCTCGGCCCGCTCCGTGCGGCTGCTGGCGCCGCTTGTGGTGTCGGCCCGCTGCGCCGTACCGCCCGAGCAGCCGGCCAATAGCGACGTCGCGAGCAGAACCGCCGCCTCGAGAATCATACAGACATGCCGTCTGGGGGTCATCACAGTCTCCTCATCTGTGCTTTCAGTCAGCGCTTTCAATCAGCCGGTTCCACGATCAGGGTTCCGTTCATGTGTGGATGCAAGGCGCCTGTGCTGCATTGGGTGGCGCAGTAAAACGTGAAGGTTCCAGCCTTCGAAGCCTTGAATGTCACCGACTTTGGACGTTGCACCAACGCACCGTTGATGAAGGCCGATTGGTCGTAGCCGTCGATGGCGAAGCCGTGCCCGACGCCGAGGCCGTTGTCGGTCGGCTGGAACTCAATCCGGGCTACCTGTCCCTGGACCAGGCGGATGACGTTCGGCTCGTACTTCCAGTTGCGCTCGGTGAGCTTGACCACCACGTCGGGCGTCCCCAGCTCTTCGCCTTGCGTCGCGGAAGCCGGGGTCCCCGAGGCTTCGAGACGCAAGGTGCCGAGGCTATGCACATAGGCTGCGAGCTGCCAGATCTGCTCCGGCTTGAAGGCACTGTCGAAGGCCGGCATGGGCGTACCGTTGTTGCCGGTGTGAATGGTCAGCGCGATATCGCGCAAGGTGTGCCCGCGCTTGAAGTGGGACGGTTTGTGGAAGTTGCGGGGCGGAATCGGGTTGCCGAAGGTATCGACCAGCGTCAGCGCCGAGCGACCGTCGCCATAGCCGTCCGCGCCGTGGCATTGACCGCATTGTGAGCTGACATAAAGCGTCCTGCCCGCGGCGATCATGTCGTCGCCAACAGCGGCTGGCTCCGTGCCCAGGTCGACCGGCACCGGCGGCTCGCCATCAAATCCCGGCGAGAGGGTCTTGAGAAACGTCACCAAGGCCCAGCGCTCATCATCTTGGAGCAAGAACTTCCAAGGCGGCATGCCAGTGCCGTGCAGACCCAGCGAGACCGTGCGAAAAAGATCCTGGTCGGTGGGCATGTCGCCGCCCGGTGTGGTCTTGAAGCGGAAGGTGCCGGTGGTGAAGTCCCGCGGATGCGGGATCAGGAATTGCGCGCAGACCCCGTCGCCAGCACCGGAGCTGCCGTGGTAGCCGGCGCAGTTGTCGGCGAACAGCTTGGCGCCTTGCGCCATCAAGGCCTCGCTCGGCTCGGGCGCTGGCGGCACATCATAGTGGGTCCACGAGATGGGCGCCGCCGGTGCACCAGCAGGCGCCGAAGCGCCGCCCTCGCGCGGGGCCGTGCCACAGCCGGGCGAGACGAGAGCCACAGCCAACAGGCAGGCGGCGAACAGAGATGGTCGCGAGAGCCGCCGCCCCGGAGCTTCAGGCTCCGCAGCGGTCCGGCACGGTGCAAAGCGGTGACGAGATCGTTCACCTTGTCGAAAGCTGCCAGCACGATGGCACACGGGCCAGTCCTCCTTTTGGGCGATGCGTGGTCGGTGGGGTGAGCCCGAGGCCCAAACTAGGAGCGCCCAGCCGTCCAGACCACACCCCGACGGGTGGGTAGCAAGCCCCTGTGGGTGGGGCCCCCGCCACCGCTGCGCAATGCCATCCAGGCGCTCAAAGCTGTACCGGCGCGTAGACCCCGAGCAAACGGACGATGGCGCCCAGCGGCTCTCCACCGGTGATCGAGACGGCGGCCGTCCCCTCGAAGCGCTGCGAGGTCTCGTCTGTGGCTGGCGTAGACGCGAAAGGGCAGAGGGAAGCGGTCGAGGAGGGTGGCGAGCAGGGTAGCGGTTTGATTCCGGATATCGAGAAGATCGCGAAGCAGTCCGTCGATCCAAGCGTAGGGATCGAGCTCGAAGGGGCCGACGCGGTCACTGACGGCTGCCATGCCAGGCGCCTTCGGTCGCCGGAGTGTGACGCCGAGTCGGCGGGAGGTGGGATCATAGAGCGCGGTGAGCAAGATGTCCGGTGCGACCGGCGATCGCGCGACCTTGCCGGCTTGATGAGGCCGGATTCCATGGGTCCGGTTACCGGATGATCGCATGAGCCCGTTTGGGGCGCAATTGCGCTTACCCAGGCGGTGGACGAGCCAACCGGGGCGTCACCTGCACATTGGGCTTCGGAGCAGGAGTGTGCGGCATGCGTGGAGAAGCAACCCGCTCCCTCGCTTCGATTCCGCCTGCGCATCGCGCGCCACGAATCACTTTCGGCGAAGCTCCCTGGTGATGGCGAGACGCTGTGAACGTGAGCCCTGCTGCAGATTGGCGGAAGGAATGGGCCGCTGCTCGGCCCGACCGGCAGGCTGCCGGAGGGGCCGAGGGCTTTGCGATGAAGAACGGCCTCGATGATCAGGAGCGGTCCGGTCATACGACCTCTGTGTCACGGGCCGGCAAACCGAGACCGGCGCCAGCGTTTCCCGCGATCAAGCGCTGCTGCAAGCCGCTGAACGATGTTTGAGAGGAATCGTCTCCATTCTGAATCAAGAAGTCCAACCATGACCACACGAGCCGGTCAGGTCGCGGCGTCCCGGGGAGCGAAGAAGGCTCCGAGGAGCGAGGAAAGCGATGAGCAGGCGAGAGAAACATGGCTTCAGCGGGTTCGACTTTGTCAACATCGGCCTGGTGCTCATCGGCGCCTTCCTGGCCTGCATGCCCTCCTGCATCACTGTGCCCCTGGGCTTCGGATTGATCGGCTACGGCGTCTACCGGATTCGCTCGGGAAGGTGACGGGCGTGCCACCGAGGCTCAAAGCCGCATCCGTCCGCAGACCCCGAGCGCGCTGACGATGGTGCCCAGCGGCGCGTCGCCCTCGGTCGAGACGGCAAACCAAAGGGGATGATCGCGCCGTCCCCTTGGATTGATACGCCGGGATGAGCCCATATTGCATCTGATTGCGCTTTGATGAGTGAACACCCGATCGACAACCGGTGTGACGAGGGTACGTGCCGAGATGATGGAATGTTGTATTCCCATGATTTCAGCCTGCGCTCATGCTCATGTTGCATAAACTAGACCTTTCCTGTACCGAACGCAATCAAGGCTTGCTGGTCACGGTCGCGCTTCTTCTGCTCTCCTTGCTCTCGAGCTCGCGGGCGGCTGCTCAGGGTACCGACATCTTCGAGCCGCCCAAAGCGCAGTTCGTCTTCGTCATCGACGATTCGGGAAGCATGAGCCTCGAGCAATATGAACGGACCGATCCGGACCGGCTGGCGGTATTCGCGGTACGCGCCCTACTTGGTGTCCTCGACGAGCGGGATTGGGCAAGTGTCGTGCGGTTGAACGGCGCCCTGGACGGTGAAGAGCCGCCGCCACTGGCGCCGCTCGCGGAGCGACACAGAAGTCGCCTCGCCGAGGTCCTCGACCTCAACGGCAAGCTCGCGGCGTACCGTGGCGGCGTGACGCCGTGTCGCAGCGCCCTCGAAGAGGTCCGGGAGCTCCTTGACGGCGCCCATCGCGCCAATGTGTCTCAAGTCGTGATATTCCTGACCGACGGCAGATGCACGCCGGGTGGATCTGAGGAGAACGTGCTGGGCTTTCTCGATGGGCTCCGGTCGTCCCTAGGTGATCGCTCGCGTTTTCAGTTCTATCTCCTTCGCTTCCAGGGCACCGAGCTATCTCCCGGCCTGCGCCAGCTCGCGGAGCGCAGTGGCGGCGCTGCAATCAACGTTCGAAAGGGTGATCCGACACGCATCCTTTACACTTTCGCACAGGCCATCTCCCGCTCACAGGGCTTCGAATCTCAGATTCTGACGGCCACAAATCCCAACCTACCGGCACATCGCGGGGCCCGGCGCGTTCGTCTGTTGGCTGTGGCTGCTGGCGCTGGCAGGGACGATGCGCTCGAGATCGGTCTCACGGACCACGCCGGTAGGAGGCTTCCGATCACCTTCATCGAGCAGGGTGTTCACCATTTCGTTCCCGATGGACAACCGTACCGATTCGTCTCGGCCGAATACGAACCGACCGGCGAGCCGATTCGAGTCGAGGTGCTGGGCGCCGGATCGGATTGGGATGCTGTCGCCTTGCCGGAGTACCGCTTGGGTGTGGAGCTGGTTCTGAAGCGCGGACACTGCGACGAAGCCAAGGAACGAATCAAGGGCAACACGCTGGCCGCCGGCAGCGATCTGTGCGCGGTCGTCCACCTGATCAATGCGCGCGCCCAGGATGTCGGCCACGATGTAACGGCGGGAAAGCTCGAGGGCGTTCTCGAGATAAGCTCCGGTCGCCAGCCAGAGCCCAGGACTGTGGTAGCGACGCCCGCCGACATGCACGAGGCGCGATTCGAGCTCGATCTGCAGGCGTTGGCCGAGGGCTATCACACGCTTCGAGCGGAGGTTCGTTTGACGCCCCCTGGCGAGAGCGTGCCTTGGATTCTCAAGGCGCCTGAGCGAACGATCGGGGCGGTCGAGCGCGCGATCGTCGTTCACCCCGCTGAGCTCGGCTTCGGCACCGTTTTCCCTGGCCAAGAAGCTACTGAGAGTCTTCGCCTCGAAGGTGGGTTTTCCGAGTCGGAGGTCAAGGCCGAGATTCAAGGTGCCGACCGGATTCCCGGCTGCGTGTCCCTGGAGCTTGCCGGCCGGCCGCTGGGTGAGACCGTGCGCATGCTCCGCCAGCAAACCTATCCTCTGACCCTCACGGTGGCCGCGCAATGCGCCAGAGACGAAGTGGCGCCGATGAGCACCCAACTGCTGATTCGGATGCCCGAGCTCCCGGCGGGCGAAGCCCTCGCCGTACCGATCACCTGGCGCCTCGACAGCACCGTCCGGATCGACGATCGACTCCGCTTCGACCTTGTGTCCGGGCGCGCCGCACAAGGCACTGTTGGGGCCCCGGCGGGCATGGCCGCGGGCAACTTCGAGGCGCGCCTCGATCCGCCAATGTCAGCTAGCGGCAACAAGGCGAAGAAGCTCGATCTGGGCTTCTTCGCCCCAGACCACCACAATCCGATGAAGCTGGGACCGGATGGTACGGCGCTCGCCGCGATGCAGGTCTCGTTCGGTCCCGACGATTCGATCCGATTGCACGTCGAAGCGCGACGGTGCTGTGGGTCCGGCCTCTATCGCAGCCGCCTACGTCTCCGCCCAGTGGACGGCGGACAGATCCGCGAGATTCCGATCGAGATTCGGGTCGATGGTGATTGGTGGATTTGCAACCGATCCCGGATCATCGCCGGCATCCTCGGGCTGCTGGTGGCGCTGATCATCTTCTATGTCCTCAGTATGTTTGGGCATAGCAGATTCCTGGACCGAAGGCAGCTAGCGACCCGTCTCGTTCCTCTCCGCTGGCCGAGCCATGGTGGTGCGCCGCGGCCGAATCAAGACCGTAGCGGCGACCGGGAAGTGATCGAAGACATCGTAGATCTGGGGCTCCGGCCACATCATCGCGCGCTCACCTGGCTGCGCGCCAACCCTCTCGTTTTCGGGCTGCCGAACGGGCGCTATCGAGAAACCTTGGAGCTCGTTCTCGTGGCACGCGATCTCGAGGGCTCGTCGGTCGAGCTCGTCCCGGAACGCGATGTGGTCGGGCGCTTGCGAGCCGCCAAGGAGATGGACACCGCGGAAGAAGGCCGTCTGTTCGTCCAGGCTGGCGACAGCGTCAGCTTTCAGGCGGCGCTCGGCCCGACCGGCACGGTTCGCCAGCTGACGGTGGAGCGTTTCTATGGCAGAAAAGAGGGCATCGCGATCGAGCAGATGAAGAAGGGACAACGTTTGATCCACACGATTCCAGAGCGTGATCGCAGAGAGGGGGCCGTCGCGGGTTGGGCTCTCGAATAGGCTGAGACGACGACCGGAATCGAACATGACACGAGGTTTCACACCATGACCAGAAATCGTAAGTTGATCGTCGATGAGCTCTTGACCAAGCCGAGCGGTGTCTGCCCGATGCTCTTTGTCGGCTTGGGTGGGGCCGGCTGTCGTATGGTCGCACGGATCGGTAACCACCTCCGAAAACGACCCGACTATCGTGAGCGCTACCGCGCCTTGATCAAGCTCGCGATGGTCGACACCAACGTCAATGATCTCGAGTCGTACAGAGAGGTCGCCGACGCGACATTTCTGATCAGTGATTTCGAGAAGGAAGAGTACGCCAATCTCGCTTCGGGCAAGAGATTCCTCGAACCCGACGAGTACTTCACACAATGGGTTCCTTCTGACTACCGCTTCCGCTCGGGCGACACGTCCGGAGCCGGCCAGATTCGTATCGAGTCTCGGCTCGGCGTCTACTACCAGATGAAGCACAAGGATTTCGTGCCACGATTCCGGCGTCTGCTCGAAGACCTCAAGTCCCATGAGCACGGCCATCGCAAGCTCGATTCCAACGAGATCCGCATCGTGCTCTGCTATTCGATCGCGGGGGGCACGGGCTCCGGCTGTCATCTCCCCGTAGCCTACATGCTGCGCGACCAGGCCGCGGACCTCGGGCAGCCTTCCCTGATCGGCGTCGCCGTCATGCCGGCGGTCTTCGAGGACAAGGTGGGTGTCAACAAAGACGGCACCTATGCTAACGGCTACGCTGCCCTCAAGGAGACCGAGCACTTGATGAAGTTGGGTGCGCCCGACTCCCGCTTCTTCCCCAGGGACGGGCTCACATTTCACTATAACCCTGCCGAGACCTACAAGCGCACCGTAGGCGAAAGGCCATTCGACTTCCTTTACCTGATCGACAAGCCTGAGTCTTTCAGCGTCCCCGAGCCCGTTGACGCTGCTGCTGACGGCCTCTACCTCCAGTTCTTTTCGCCACTTTACGGGGCGCAGCTTTCCGATTACGACAACTACACCCAGTACCAGCGTTTTCTCGTCCCGGAGGACTTTGAGGAGCGAGGCATTCCCGGCTTCTCCACTTTCTACGGCTCCTTCGGCTGCGCCGTGCTGTTGGTCCCCGTGGCCGGACTGGTCGAGTACTGCAGCCAAGCGGCGGCCCTGGCACTGATTCGCGCGAGCTTTCTTGGCGAGATCCCGGCCGCTCCGGTCTACGAAACCCTACGCAACGACAGAGAGCCCTTCGATGAGGTCAAAGAGCGCGACGAGGAGGACGCTCAGATCGTCTCGGCTGCCGACATCCCCGGTCAACCGCGGAAAGACCAACGTGACCGGCTCTACGACCGTCTTTTTGCGAAACGTGTTCGTTTGCTGGCCGATTGTGAAGAACGGCTGGAGAAGGATGGCCGTTTCCGTGGTATCTTTCGCCACGGCCACTATCTGGGGACCATCCCGAAGTTCGACGGCAGTGCCGCCTTCGACCGCGAAGACCACGATAGGATCCAGCGCGAACGGGAGTTGGTGGGCGGCAAGCTCAGCGTCTCGATCGCCGGTATCCTGCTGCCCGCGCTCGCCGCCCAGCCGGGCGAGGACCCTGGCCTGCTCGACCGTGCGCGGCAGGCGATCGACAATCTCAAGCCGGCGAAGCCGCGCCGCGATCTCCGGGTGTCGCAGCTCAAGGGCCGCGCTGCCATCTGGCGCGACGACTTTAAACGCGAAGGCCTGCGACGCCTGAAGGAAGGCTACAGCGAAGGCACCGTCCGTGTCCCGGGCCTAGACGAGTTGGTCGAGCTCGACTTTCTGCGCCGTGAAGCGGGCGAGGTCGAGCTCACCGCGAAGCGCTACGCGGTTCTCTCGATTCTCGACGCGATCGACTGGGAGCAGGAGCCCGACAGCGAAGCCAACGACGGCTACGACGTCCAAGGGAAGAAGGACAATGCCAAGGTGAAGCCTGACGACGAGCTGATAACACACGTCCGTTCCCAGGCTCGCGACAAGGCTTTCAGCGACGTTCGGCGGACATTCCTCGGTCAGCTCGGTGCCCTCCGCAAGGCCCTCGAGAAATATGCCTCCGAGATGCGCGATCTGGAACGGGGATCGACGCATCTGGAGCGGGAGTACAATCGCCGGCTGGAGCGCCTCCAGTACCAAGGGGAGGAATCCGCGAACCAGTACGTTCTCGACGCCGAAGCCTTGCAAGGTGAAGATGGCCGCCGCTTTTGGGATTTCTATTTCGAAGATAAGATCGCTTTGTTATCAGAGCTGTCGCTGAGCAACGAGCGGGTTCAGCAGATCCTCAGCGATACGGTGATCGATCTCTCTCAGCGAACGGGTCAAGGCACCGGCACCTCACGTCTGGAGAGACTCTTCACCGCGCTCCGGATGCATGCCCGCGGATTTCTCGAACGGCGGATTGGCGGTGATCCCTACATACCGGACCAAGAGCTGCGCGACGGCCTCACGCTGTCCGACGCCCTCGAGCTCGAGATCACCTATCGAGCCCTCTATCGAAGCCATGCCGAGGAAATCCGCGGCAAGGGCAACAAGACGGTTCGCCACATTCTCGCCGAGTATCGAGGGTTGCCCGAGGAGCGTCAGATCGACTTTAGCGATCCGCGCCACCAAGACTATCTGCGTGACAAGATTCGGCGGGTGGTCAGGGAGAAGGCGTCGCTCCTCTGTGTCTACGATCGTTCACGCGACCAACATGGCGGTGTCCGGGCTGACCATGTATTTCTCGCGGCCATCGATCAGAACTTCAAGAATAGCAACATCGAAGAAGCCCTACGTGGCGCGGATATCGCTAACCTCAAATGGGTTTCCGGCGATTGGCACAACGCCAAGGAAGTTATCTTTTATCGCGCGGTGCTCAATGTGCCACTCTATACCTTTGGTCGTCTGGGCCAAATGAGGCACTACTACGATAGCTTTCGAGAACAAAAGCGACGGTCGAAGGCGCTTCACATTGACAAGAGCTGGGAAGGCGAGCAGCTCTTCGATCTCGACCCAGGAGCCCTCAAGGAGAAACACCGCCAGACACTGGTGCGGGATCAAATCATCAACTTCACCGCGCTCCTCCGAAGCCCCCATCCGCTGGTTCAAAACGGCACCACGTGTATCTTTCGCCGGCAGGGTCAGTATCTGCTCCTCGGCCCGAAGCAGCGAACGGTCCCGAAGGCGCACGAAAGCGGTGTCACCATTCTCGGCGAGACCCTGGCGCAAGCCATCCAGCGGCTGCCAGAGGTGCTCGATGCCGGGCTCGTCAGCTACAGCGAGTACCGCGATTCTCTTCACGGTGTCCGCACCGGCATGGCTCCGGAGCTGCTGTTCAAGATCTGTAAGCTGCCGTTAGAGTGGCGTCTTCAGTACGAAGACCTGAGCAACCACTATGGAAGTCAGCGAACGGTGGATCAGGTCGAGACCCTTGACGATCTGAAGGAATCCTACAAATGTCTCTATGAAGCCCTCCACTCGCTGCTCTCCGAGATGCGCAACCGCGAGTTGGAGAGCCGCACGGGAAAGGAGGATTTCACGGTCTATGCACCGGATCTGACCCGTGAACGGGCACGGCAGGTGCTGACACAGAGCGTTCAAACTCTCTCGGTGTTCGACGAAAGCTGGAACAGGCTCGACGATACGGCGAAGGTGGCGCGGGCACCGCAGTCCTTCAAGTCGCTCTTTGAGCCTCTCGAAGCCGACAGGCTGAAGCATATGCTCGCTCAACTCAGAGAAGGCCGATTCGCTTCCGCAGGTGCCGATAGCAATGGTGCCGGCGAACCAGGGCCGGGCGGGGACGAAGATGATAGGAAGGTGGCGCTGGCAGCCAAGAGGGCGACCACGAAGGCTGCACCGCGTGGCGAGAGCAAGGCGGATTCCGGGAACAAAACACCGTCACCATGAGCGAGACTGGCCTCGTCTACCCGGCCCCGTCTCTGGTCGTGGGAATCGGTCGCTTCGGGCTCGCGGTGCTCGAGCGGCTGGGTGAAGACTGGCAGCAGCTGCGGCTTTCGGGTGCCGACCTGTCGCTCGAGAATCTTCGCCTCCTCTGGCTGCACCCTGAGAACGGCTGTGAAGACTGCTGGCGAAAGCAAGATCGTGAGCTGAAGCGGCTGCGGATTGCCCGCTACATTCAAGACGGCGATCTTCCTTCCATCGCCCTTGATTTCGTGCTTCTGCGCACCCTCGGGCTGGTCCGCTACCGTCACGGGATCTACCAGGTGGCGGTGCCGAAGGATCGAGGTCCGGTCCGTGTCAGCGATCTCGGCGTCGAGGTGGTGGGCGAGGGGGCCGAGGACAAAGAGCGGCTGGTACGCAGGCGCTACTTCGCATGGCAGAACCTCGATCCCGATCCTCTACGGGCGGCTGAAGAGCTCCGCCGTCAAGCCGAGCATCAGGGATCGCTTCACCTCTTCATCGCACCGCTGATCAACCGCATTCGACAGGGCCACAGTCCATGGATCCTCCTCGCTGTCGTTCAGCGCTGCCAGGCATTGACCGAAGGACGCGATCCCTCGCCTTGGCGCTGGGTGCGCAACGGCATGCTCGATTCGGATCGATCTGCGGGAAGAACGGAGCTTTCACGGACCGCGATCGACGAGGCTCGTAGCGCCTATCGGGCCCACGACGCCCTGCTCGACGGCCTGGCGCCGGCGCCGCTACGGCCGCGGGAAAGGCGATCGAAGGATGGCGAGTGGGCGTTCGCCGAGACGGAGGTCGTGGTTCCGGCGATTCTCTGCCCGCACCGATCAGATCCCGAGACACCGATCGATCCGTTTCACCTCCTCAATGAGGACTGGGAGGCCACCGGCTGGGCGGCCGATCTCGCTGACGACGGAAACTGTTCTTTCAAGACCCTCAGGGTCAGCCACTTCCGTCTCGGTCTCTTCGATCATGGCCGGGCCGAAGGGGCCGAGAACGCACTCGGAAAGGGTCTTGGCCGCCGTCTCCGAAAGCTTGCCGATCTGCTCCACAAGGCCCTGGTACGGCTGTGGGTGGATCTCGACCGCGAGCAAGTCGAAGAGCGGACGCCGCTGCCGCTCCTCAAGCGGCACGATAACCTCGACGAGGCGCTCGAACAGAGCCTCAAGATGCTCTACGAGCTCGTGGTTTGCCCGCTCGAGAGGAAGCAGGAAGGATTGGAAGACGAGAAGCTCGCTGATGGTCTCCGGTACCCGGACGAGCTGCCGCCGGCGCCGAGTGTCTCGCTGCAGTCTCTGTATCTCGACACCGACTTCCGCGATTGGCACAAGGGCGCTCTTGATCGACGCCTCCAAGCCCTCGGCCTGGTAAATCCCCAGCGAAGGCCACCTGCAACACGCACGCTGTTGCGCCAGGTCACGCTCCGACACGCAGCGGATTCGAAGGATGCTCCCCGCGTGAAGGATCCGTCACCCATCTCGATGCCCGCCCCGTCAAGGCGGGCGGAAACGTCCATTCCAGGTGGGAATCAGGGCGGTGACGAAGACCCGGCGGCCGGCTGCGATGCGTCGGATACGGATACGCCAAGCCTGCGCAAGGTGCTCAACCAAGGGGTTCGGGATCTGCTCAACTTCTCTTACCTAGGGGCCTACCGAAAGCGGGCGACCCGTACGCCGCCACGTCTGACGGTTTTCGTCGTCGGCGATATGAGCGAGCCCTTCACCCGGCTCAAGATGACCGACGTCCTGCGCGACGTCCACTCGGAGCTTCTGCGCTCGTTTAGCTCGATGTTCGAGTTGCACCGGGAGGGATTCGACCGGGCGCTGTCGATCGTGCCGATCCTCTGGATGCCCCATCCAGCGGACCCCTTCGGTGGCGAGCCACTCGAGAAAACACGGCTCGAAGAAGCGGTGATCATCGACTCGGTTCACCGCGTACGCCGGTGGGTGGAATCCGTGCTTCCCGGCGCCCGGCGGCGCATTTCTCAGATCTTCATCAACGGACGGGTGACCGACAACGCGGTCCTCACCGTCGAGGACAGCATCCAGCAGACGCGCGATTTTCTGGCCTTTCAGATTCGCAACGACCTCTCCCGCGACGATTGGCTCCGGCGAACGGCGGTCGGCCCCGGCGGTGACGACTTCTTCGCGTCATTTGCCTGCTGTGAGATCGAGTTTCCAGCCGAGCGAGCCCGCGAGTATCTCGCCAACCGGCTGGTCCGTGATTGCCTCCATCGGCTTCGCGGCCGCCCCCAGCAAACGAGCGCCGAGGAGATCGCCGGTCCGCCGCCGCCGCCGGAAGAAGATGTTTTGGTGCGCGAAGCCGTGGGTAGCTTGATTCGCAACAACGAGAAGCGCGCGCAGGAGCTGGTCGAGGGGGTTCGGCAGGCGCTCCCAGCCGGTGCGCCCTTCGGTCCGAGCACCCCGAGCCGCACCATTCTTCGCAGTTATGACCTAGACTTTGAGCGCCGGCTCTGGCAGGGCATCCGCGAACTCTGGCAGGAGCTCACGCTGCAACCTGGACGCATGGATTCCCTGGTCGACGATCTTCGTTGCCGAGTGTCGGGCGAGCTGCGCCAAACCCTTTCGAAGATTCGCCAGAGCAGCGATGAAGACATCGAACAAGCGAGCCGCCGCGGATTGCCTGCGATCATGGCGCGGATCGAAGAGCGACGTCGGGTGGCGTTTTCTTCGCTTCAGGAGACGGAGGAACGGCGTCGCCATTGGGAACAAGCCTCGAAGCGCCATCGCCGACCCCGGCGCGCGGAGCTCGCGCAGGCGCGCAACGCTCTCGTCCGCGCGGCCCACGCCAAGCCCGACGTCGGTCCCCAGCGCCTGGGTCTCCTCAGCTGGGCGTTGCAGGCTCCTGTGACCGGATCGCTTCTGACCGCGTTGTTGGTCCCTTTGCTGGGCGCGAGCGTCGCATCGATCATCAGCCCCATCGCGGTGACCCTCTCGGGCGCCGCGTTCTTGCGGATCCGCACGCACCGTGGCCATCGCCGCGTACGACTGGCGATCGAGCAGCTTTCGGAGTCGGTTCGCCGCCTCGTTGCCGGTGGCGATGCCGACCGCCCGATCGAAGCGCAGCAACCGTCGGTACGATCCTTCCTCGAGACACGCCTTCGGTTGACCTCGGCGCTCGCACGTAGGGGCTACGCTTCCCACGCTTTTGAGCAGGCTGCGTTGGACGAAAAGCTCGGTCACCGCTTGCAGGAGAGCCTCGAGATCCAGGAATATCAGATGGAGAGACGGGCTGAGGATCTGGGTGTGCGGCCCGCCTCGCCTGGCGCCGATGTACGCGACGATCTGCGCAACCTCTTTGTCCGCCGTCAGGGTGAGCCTAGCGGCAAGCTGATCGACCCCGGCCATTTGCTCGAGTACTACCGCAGCCGCGTTCGACCCGATGACCTGCCGCTCTCGGAGTTTCTCGATCACGTGGGAGGGTTTGGCGAGTGGCGAAAGAATGCTTGCCTTTCCGACGCCGAAGCGATCATGCGTTATGGGCGAGAGCGGTTCGGTGCCATCGCGACACGCCCCATCACCGAGCTCGACTACTTCTCCGAGTCGGCCGGTGACCAACTCCGCGCTTTTGTCCGACGCAACTACTCGAACATCGGCTTCGGGGCGAAGTTTCTCGGATACGAAGGTCTCGACCCCGACGGCGTGCGGCTGTCGGCAGATGCGTCATTGGTCGCCGGGGGGGCGCTGATCGCCGCCTACGAGCTCGCTGAAGAGCGTGCCGAGGAGGCTGAGCGCCTCGGCCGGCCGCATCAGAGCCGTCCACGAACCCTCGAGCGGCTGGTGGCGCAAGTACGGCCGAATGCTGCCTACATGTTCTCGCTCGTGCAGGGGATCCGCGCCCACAGCGTGCACAATCTCAAACGCTTCGAATCTTTTCACGACCGGTCAGAAGAGTGCGGGCAAGATCCGCCGGCGATCCACCTCTTCACGGGCTACCAGGACTGCGGCGAGATCCTGCTCGATCGGGTCCAGTCGATCGAAAAAGAACTCGCCGTAGAGCGGGTCGAGGAAATCGAGGTCGCGGCCCAGTCGATCCAGGAGGATGGCGATGGAATGGCTTGAGCCCGCGTTCTTCGCCTCGATCTCGCTGCTGCTGCGGGCAGTTTCCGGTCTTTCCCCGTACGCCTTGATCGCCATCGTCGCCGCTCTGCTCGCAGTCGCCTACGGTGTCGGATGCCTGATTCAGCGGCGGCTCAGGCGTCAGGTCGAGAAACGACCGCATCGGAGCGCACGACTCGCTCGTTTGGAGGCGAGCCTTTCGGTGCTTCTTCCTTTCGCGCTCATCTACTTCTTTCTCGAGGGGATCATTCGCGGGCTCCGAGGCTGGCTCCTGCGCCGACGCGAGCGGCGGTCGGAATCGCCGCAGTTCGCATCGCCGCAGTCCGTGCCAGGTGGCGATCGGACGCCGGCTCCGCACGTACCTGTCCGGGTGGCGACGATCGGTCCTACCTTTCTTTTCGCCGGCCTTGTGACCGGCGGTCTCTCTTGGCTCGCTTGGCTCACGGATCCTTTCTTCGCCCGAGCGTTTGAGGTCAGTCCCGGGCATTCGTTCTGGCAGTACTTTCTTCTCGGGCAACGTCCGGAGCTCGGCTGGCTGCTACCGCTCGAGGACCGTCCTCTGGTGGCGATTCTCCTCTGCCTGATGTTCTGGCTGGTCGTCTGGTGGACCCTCGGAAACCTTCTTCGAGGTGTCGTTTTCCGCTCAGCGCTCGAGCGCAATCACGGTCTTTCTCGCCAAGGCGAGGAGGATGAGACCCTGCCGATCTGGGCATCGGGGTTCGGTGTCGAGCAGTTGGTCGAACCGAGCCAGAGCTACCGCCGATGGGCGACGTGGTTGGTGAGCGCCGCGATCGTCTTGATCGTGCTCGGCACCATGACCATGGGTGGCGACAACCACCATGCGTCGCCGTCAGCGATCGCCGTCGGGCTGGTCATCACGCTGTCTTGGGTCCTGCATTTGCGCTTGCGCGGCTTCGACATTGCGCACAAAGCCGGTGTGGCAGAGGATGGCGCAGACGACGCACCAGCGTTGGATGGCTGGCCACAAGTCGAAGAAGAGCTCGCCCGGCGCTATGGCTGCGCGCCTGTCTCGCCATGCTTCGCGCGCAAGATGTACCCCCTCGACCGCTCGGTTCTCGTGCGGGACGTCTCGGCGTTTTCTCCGCTGACCGCGGAGCTCATACCGGAACTGGGCGACCATTCCGAAGCATCCCAGGGTCCGCGGCTCACCCGAATGCAGCACAGGGTTCTCCGCAGCCTCTCCCTGCTTGCCCATGTCCACCTTCCAGCGCCCTTGGACGACGAAGAGCTGACGTTGATTCGAAGCGGCGCCCAGGAGGTGGAAGATCGGAGCGGTCTCGGCGAGCGACACCAGGTTGTCCTGGCGCCCGAGGGCAGCGGCAAGACGACCCTCGGCCTGCTGGCAGCCGCCAACCACGCCGTGGTCCATGCGCGCGCGACCCTCATCATCACGCGCTCGGAAGCCCAGGCGGACGACATCACGAGCCGCATCCGAGCAGCGGTCGAACCATCGATGCTGCGCTGGAATTTGCGCTTCAGGCGGGTCGGGCGCGACTTCGCGAGCGACCTGAGCCGAGACATCGTCCCCGACGTGGTGGTCGTGAGCCTTCGCCAGTTGGTCACCAGCCTGCTCGACAACCAAGAGGTTTATGACCCGTTCCTACGCCACGTCGGCTTGGTCGTTGTGGATGACGTAGAGTCCTTCGCGGGGGCCGTCGAGATTCACGCCCAGCTCGCCTTCCGGCGCCTGCGACTGCTGTTCCGGCAGCGCAGAGGAGTCGAATACCTCGGCGAGGAGAACGCTCCGCTCATGCTGGTGCTAGGCGTCGATTCCATGAAGCAGACGGCTACGTGGGCGCAGAATCTCTGTGGCATTCAGGCCGCGATCCGTACTTTTCGGGCCGAGATGGCCACGCCCGACGCGCAGCAAGCCCCTGACGTGCCGATGGTTTGCCAGCGAGGATATCGCCTGGCCGATCTACTCGCCGAGTCCGGCCGGGCGTTGACGGTGGCGGAAGTGGTTGCAGCGTGCGAGCGTTGTGAGGTGCCCTGGCACTATCGACCAGCCGGCGACGGACGCCGCGAGCTGGGGCGCGGTCCGCTGTTGCTCGATGCTGAGCCCGATCACGCCTGTGCATCGCCGAGCGACGCCTGCGTCCTCCTGATCGAAGGTCGGTGGAGTGAGGTTCGACGCGAGGTGGAACGGCTGCCCTGGGCCGGTTGCGATTCCGGGCGCGGCGAGATCGCGATCGTGACCATCGTCGATACCGAAGACGCGCTCGCATGCGGGCTCCTCGAGCCCGGATTCGGGTTCGAGCCCGAGGATCACCATGAGGCAATGCCTGCCCTCGCAGGTGTCCTCCGGAGCTTGCCCTGGCCGATCATCCGCCCGCCCTCATCCCTCGCTGTCCAATCCCACCTGCTGGCGGATCTTCTGCAACAGTGGATCGAGGTCAAGGATCTCGTCGATACCTTCGGCGCGCCGGTGGCCGATTCGTTGCGGTGGCTCGAGCGTCAGGGAATGCTCCATACCCAGGGACGGCGGGACGTCAAACCGGAGCTGAAAGAGTATGAGCCCAAGGTCTACGTTCGCGCCCTCGTCACCAGCCTACAAATCGAAGCCCCCGAGAACCGTACGGAAGGGGTCATCGAGCTCAGCCCATTTGACAAAGTCCGGCAGGTAGAGTTGGTCTCGCCCCGTGCTGTACGTGTGCGCAATCGCGCGAACCAATCGATCCTTGCGCGCGTCGAGGCCCAGAGTGCCGGGATCGTCTATTATCCCGGCCGTGTGTTCGAGGACGCTCGTGGTCGCTTCGTCGTTGTCGGACGCGTGCGCGAGGGTCGTCGGGTTTCGGACATCGAGGTCGAATCAGCGCTGTTCGCCGATCGATCGAGCCCGCGACGGAAATTTACCGTTCGACGCAACCCCTCGCTCGTTATGCCCTATCCGCTTGTTGAACCGGAGTCACTGCTTCTAGGGCGCGACCCGATCGAGCTCGGTCTGGTAGCTGTCGAAGCAAGGATAAGAACCGTCGGTACCTATCGAATCGATCGCATCACCGGCGAGATCCTGTCGAGGGTGATACATGAAGGACCCACGATCCAAGAACAGTTTCCGCCAACGCCATTCGCAACCGTCGCTTTGCTGCTGATTCCCAATCCGGAGGACTCACCCGCCAATGCACCCAGACTTCGATTCGGTGAAGCGCGCTTGCTGGCCACGCTGCTGCGCTACCTCATCCCCTTGGTGTACCGCGATACGCGAAATCATTTCGAGGTGGCGCTTTCGATCACCGGACCTGAGCACGCCGGCGACGGCTCTTCGACGGAGACGATGCCGGACCGACCGCTCCTTGCCAGCGACGGCTTCTACATTCTCGATCTCCACCAGGGAGGCAATGGCACTGCCCGAGCCATCCATCGCGATGGGCTGGGCCTCCCGTTGCGCTTATGCCGCCACTTTCTGCGAACCGTGACTGACTTCAGCCGGCTCGTGCGCCTCTTCGATCACTGGGGCGACCCCGAAGAGATCCTCGAGGATGGCCCGCCAGAGGACCAGGCGGGCGCGGCCCGAGAGCGCGAAAATACGCGCCTCGCCCCCGATGGAGCAGAGACGCTCGGCCGAGCCCTCGACGCTCTCGGGCTGGCCGTCGAGCCGAAGGACGCCCCTGATCAGGAGGCCGAGGCATCGCCACGTGATGGTGAGGTAGCCGTGGGGGTCGACCATGAAACGGACGGCGCCCGGAAAGAGGAGAACCGGCTGGCTGATGTCGACGCAGACGCTGATGTCGAGCAAGTTGTGTCGAAGGCACCGGAACCCTCGAGAATCCTCGTCCAGGGGCTCCTTGACTGGCTCGACAGCCGGCTCCACCCAGAGGCCATCGTGAAAGCGAGCGCGTTTCACGACCGAGACGCCGAAGAAGCCACGGACGGTGAGGGCCGGACCCATGGCTCGGAGGAGGCAGCATGAAGCCGAGTCGCGCTTCCAGGGCAGCGACCCTCACGGTCGGGTTTCTGCTGCTGCTGCTGTCGATAGCCGGCTGCGGCGACAGCGCACAGTTTTTCGTGCGCGGCGAACCGCGGCTCGATCCACGAGTGCTCTTCCCTGGCTTCGTGTCCGCACAATCAGCCGGCCGCCTCGAGCCCTCCGGTCCTTGGGACTATCCACCTTGTGACGGCTGGGGCGACTCGTCTGCCGGGCAATTGCGCATCGGGGACATGTTGACGATCGACGTGCCTCCAGGCGATAGCTGGCTGCGATCATCGTCGCCGTCAGCAAGCCTTCTGGTCCACTACGCTGACGGCTCGTCATTGCCTTCGGGGTACCTTTACGCCGAGAAGGTCCGAACCAGCGGCGCGGTCATTGACATCATGCCTTTCCTCAAACGGGTCGACCGTCGATACGACAGAAGGTTTCCCTCTCGCGCGGTGCGGGTCCTCGCGCTGTTGGGCAGTGCCGGCAAAGAGCCTGTTTCGGAGCCGCAAGTCAGGGATCTCCTGCCGCCGTCGCCAGGCGTCGATTTCGCTCCGGCCGAAGGGTCGTCGACTGCACCCGGAACGGGCGGCACAAATACGCCGCCAGAGGCCGGCGAAGGTGCCCGGGCATTGCCTCCCGAACGGGCTGACACGTCGGGCAGCACGCAGAATGGCGGAACCATTGACACACAAGCCGCCGCGTCGCCTTCCGGTACCGGGGAACCGACGGCCGTTGGCAAACCCGCGGCAACGCCGTCGGCCATCGTGCTCGATCCCGGGTACACCTCTGCCAACAACTCTTTCAGTGGTTGGAAGTGGCTGGGTACCTGTGCTCCGATGCCGGGAACGAGCGAGCCTGGCGACGACCTCACGCCAGCAGAAACCGGAGAGACCAATGAAGCGGAACCCTCGGGTCTTGCCACCAAGCCTTTTTTTCGCATCGCCCGAAGCCAGGGCGCATGGCGCATGCAACAAGGGGGTGAAGCGCTCCCCGCGCTGCAGATTCTCGCCATCGCCTCCCTGCCTGATCAAGACCTCGGTGTCGTCCTGGCGATCGTCTGCACCACCATGCCGCGCTGCGAAGACGCCCCCGTCTTCGCGCGCCTCCTGGGCTCGCTTCGCTTCGCCCGCGTCGTCGGTACGTCATCCACCGACCGACGGGGGTACCCCCATCTCGAAGAGCTTGCCGAGGAAATCGGCGTCACGACCCTCGGACCCCGGCCGTAGCTCCGTATCGAGCCGCGGGTCACGCATCGACCTGACGCTCAGCTCTTGACTCGTGCGCCGACCAACGTGAAGGCTCGCGAGTAGTCCGCCGGATCGAAGAGCAGGTGGCGGTTCGCCCGAAGCTGCCGGAGAATGCGTTTCGTGAGGTCTTCTCGGCTTTCTACATTCTGCTTCTTCGTCACGTAGAGCACAACGATTCGTCGCTGGTCGCTTGTACCCTGCTCACCAGGCTGACGGCCCGCATTGCAATCGTGCTTGCGAAACTGTCCAAGATTCACGATGTGATAGCTGCGTGGGCGATCGTCCGGTCGTGCTTCCTGCACCCAGAGGTTCAACATCTCTGCTCGGGTTTGGCTCCGCTCCTCTTCGCCGGGACGATCTCCCTCACAAGAAGCCATCCCAATCGAGATGACGTCCTTCGCGTCCACCAGCCGGTACGACAGGTTCTCCCTGAAGTACGACGGCACATCATGAATCGCGTAAGCCGTCGGATACGTCACCTCGTCCGCCTTGCCGTACTTCCAACGAAAGTTTTGGGTCAAAACGAACGCTTCGAATTCGACAACGCCCCGGTCGTCTCGATCGACGAAATAGAGCACCTTATAGGATTCCCCGGTCTCACGAATGCCACTCGAGGAAGGGAGTGGCTCGTCGTGCTTCACTTTGGGCTTTGGCGGCGGCTCATCGATGATGGGTTTCTCTGGGGCGACGACAATAATTACCTTCGGGCCTTCCCGCACGACGGGTTCGTCATCGCCTCTTTGAAGCGCTTGCGCCACCATTGGATGAATCGAAGCCGATAAGACCGAACCGATGACGCCGCTGGTCACTGCATTGACGAGGTTGCTACGAGAGAATGCTTTCATCATGTGAGCTCCACACTATCGCTCGAATCGCACAGGGCCCTCGCCATCCTCGCCGTTCCAGACGCAGCGAAAGCCTTGACTGTTTACCCGCGCAAGCGCCGAAAGGCGTCCACGACACGCTGCGAGCAGCTCTCGAGCCGGACTTCGCCACGAGCCGCCGCGAACGACGCGCATCGGGTCCTCCTTCAAGACAACTGGATCTGTGCTGAGATGCCGTCCTCGATAGGCCCTCGCATCCCAAGTATCCCGGCACCACTCACTGACGTTGCCCGCTTGACCGACGGTGCCAAAAGGGCCGTTGCTCGCCGCTCGATCAACCGGGGCCGGTCCCGCAGCATGCGGCGCAAAAACAGCACGTTTCTGACTTGGCCGATCGTCGCCCCACGGGTAGCGTCGTCCGTCTGTTCCGCGTGCGGCCGCTTCCCATTGTGCCTCGCTCGGAAGCAAGAGACCAGCCCAGGAGCAAAAGGTCTGCGCCTCTTCCCACGTGATTCCAACGACAGGCTGGTCAGGCGCGTTGAAGCGTGGGTCATGCCAGAAAGCTGATTCGGGGAGATCGGATGTTGTTTCGCAGAACAGACGATATTGGGCATTTGTCACGGGATACATGGCAATCCAGTAGCCGGTGAGCGCAACCGTGTGAACGGGCTCACAGAGCGCTGGTCCTGATGCTGCTCCCAGAGTGAATCGACCGTCTGGGACGAAGACGAAGGAGATTCCGCTCTGCCCATGAACTCGGGCAGATGGAGTGTCGGAAACGACGAGAGCGACTTGCGTGCTCTTTTCATTGGACTGAGATTGCGAGTCTGTTGGAACCGGAGCTCCCTGAGTCGAATCGGATCGCGTCCTGCGCTCCTTGTCTCTCTCATGCGTAGTGTGGTGCGGTAGGTTGCTTGCAGGATCAAAAGTTTTTGCGGGGCCTTTCGGTTTGGCCGGCCGGGCAGGAGTGGGCGCTGAGGCCACCGAAGGCTTAGACGCTATACCATTCAGAACGGCCCTCGTAGCTTCCGAGACCGGAGCCATGCCGCCCCTTGCCGTCAGTTCTTGCCGCCGAAACGACTCATCCGACCCTGAAGGCGTATCCGAAGGCTGCCTATGGCTACGCTGACCGTTGTGCGCACGGCGTGTACTGTCCCGTTTCGGAGTTCTGCATCGCAACAGTGGATGTGCGTAGGCAGAATAGGCCAACCAATTCGGATCGCCGTCCCGGCGAATGCAACGGCGCGCTGCCCCCACGGACGCGCCAATTGTCTCTCCACGGAACAACTCGTCATAAAACTCGACGCAAAAACGTAGAGCGACCTCGTCGGGTACTGTCCAGCACGGTCCCAGGAATGCTGCCGCCCCGAGGTCGACGAAGCGCGCGGCCCAGCCGCCCAGGCCGGTGAGGGAAAAGCCTCGGCTCGCGGAGTGGCACGCGTTGAAGAAGACAATGGGGGCACGCTCACCGAGTTGGTCGATCTCACCGACTAGCCGAATCGGAGTGAAGGCATCTCCGTTCTGACCAACGATTGCAGAGGAATCAGGGTTAGAAAAGAGCGGTGATTTTCCGTGCCCAGCAAAATGAAGCAAATCGTACCTCCCGGACGAGAGGGACTCGATGATACGGTTCGTTGTGGCCGGAATACGGTCAATCTTGAGCCCTCGCTCTTTGCCGAGAGCCGACAGGAGATTAACTTCATTCTGGACTTGGGCAAGTGTAGTGTCTTCAGGAGCGATGATCGCGATCGATTGAATATCCATGCATCGGGCGCCTGCCAGTCTTGCGGGCAAGTCTCTTCCTGGAAGCCAATGTGTGAGGTCAAATCGTTCACAGAGAAAGCGAGGCTTTCCGCGCCCGCCGTGCAAATCAACGCTGGAAATGCCGAGTAGTTCCCATGGAATCCATGGCTCCTCAGACTGAATCTGCAACGTCGTCACATTTTGCGGGAAACGAGAGAGAGCTCGGAAGAGGACGCTCGGAAGTATCTCCTTTGCGAGGAATCGCGCTGTGCATCTCATGTCCTTCTCGGCTTGCCCGGCCACATCCAAGTCAGCATTCTTTTGGTGCCGATATGCTGGATTTGAGAACCCATCACTGCCGAGCAGTCGGCGCAGGTATGAATCGGGCCCTGGTCGCAACGGTACAGAGTCGTAGATCTTGTCGGTGCGTCCGAGAGGAATGGCCCTGAGCTTGAAATCGAGCAACGTACCGCTTGCATCGAGCTTGACAAAGATTTCGAGATCAGGAACAGGCGTCCCGATTGCGGTCGCCCTGTTATCGGTGCGCTGCGGCCCCTCGCTCAACGTTGCCATTGCGTACTCAGTTGCGAGCGATCTTGACCGGCTCGGTCAGCTCGGTTCCACAAATGCGACAGAATCGCCAGCCTTGATTCGCCAGGTGTCCTCTAGGACAGTACTTCTGCCTTCCAGGATCTTGGTCTAAATGACACTGTGGGCAGACAGGGCTGTCTCCAATCGAACTCTTGCAGAGTGCGCAGCTCTTGACGCCGTCGATTTGAAAGCGCTGGCTGGCTTCCTCCTGAAACCAGGTCCAATAGTTTCCGGCTTGAATTTTCTGGTAGTCCTCTGAGGAAGCCCAATCCAGAATCGCGACGGCCCGTTTCACGGGCTCAGGATGGGTCATAAAACTCTCCATGTCCCACTTGACCAATTTGGACCAGAATGACTCATTTTCTTCCTCGTCGCACTTTCGAGCTTGCGCAAGAAAGTGTTCGGGTTGAAACTCATCCTGGAACCTTCGTGGCAGGCCAGCGAGTCTGGCCATGCACGACGCGATGATCTCGGGATCGCCCAACAACAGAAGCGCTGCGCGGTCGGCGGTGTATTCCGCAGCCCTGTACCAGGAGAGGAGCGCTTGAGAGACTCCCATCTGGACGATCGCCGTCGGTGCAGTCTTCACGAGTGGTAGGAAAGCGTGATTGCATAGCGCCAGACCAACTTGCCGATAGAGCATATGTTGACAGAGAACGTGGGCCAACTCGTGAGCGATGATCGCTTCGAGCTCGCGATCATTCATCCGGTCGACCAGGTCGCTGGTCAGGAGAATCGAGAAGTCCTTTACGCCGAAGGCGAATGCGTTCACTCCGCCCTGGGCCGTGACATAGGCCCGAGGGGGTGTCATGCCGAGGCGCTCTGCAGCGAGCTGAACCATGTTCCAAAGAGTAGGCAGTTGGTGCGGACCAAGCTCGATGCTGCGATGCATTTGTAGCGTGCGAAACTTCTTCTCGAACTGAAACTGGCGTAGGTTCTTGATTAGTGTCGGAAGAAGTGGGATCTTGTCGAGTGCGTCGAGCGCTGCCCGATCGAGGGGGTGGGCAAAGGCCCGCGGATGAATCTGTCGGAGGTCGATATCGGACATGCCATGATCTCCTCATGGTGTTTCTCTTGCTGCCATGGGAACGACTTGGGTGCCGGCGATGATGTCGCCGAACCGACGCCCCACGGGGCTGGTGAGCACCATTAAGGTGTCCATCACAACGAAGGCAACGAAGAGGAAGGTGAAAAGGAATTTCACGATCGGAATGAGCATGAGGGCAACCAAGACGAGATAGTAGCTATTGCGCAGAAATCCCTGGAGGTTGCTGGCTCTCTGGGCAGTCTTGAGGTCGACGACTCTCATATCGCCGACACGTTTCCCCAAGCTCCAAGCGCCGGCCTTCAAGTCGCGTAGCCCAACCATCGCAAGCATGATGGGAACCCAGATCAGTGCAAGCAGACCGCCGGACCCGAGACCGATGACTGAGAACGATGTGATCATGAGCACATACGAGAAGTATTCGATACCAGAGCCTAGAAGACGACGGGCGGTGCTCGGCTTGGGTAGCGTGACCCTCGGGCGGACCGGAGCGCCGGCAGGTGAAGCCGGTATCAGCGTAGCCTCGCCGTCTTGCCCGGGCGATGATCGGATCGCATGCGTTCCGGTGGAGAAGCTTCCTTGTTCGCAGAGCCTGCTGACATCGGAGCCACTCGGTTTGCAGGTCGCACAGGCTCCTTGGAAATCGAGCTCGTGTCCACAGATGGGGCAGTATCCCGCCATTTTCTTCGTTTCCTCGTGTTCTCGAGCTTGCCCGCTGCAGGAATCTGCTACGGTGCGCAGCTCTATCCTGCTGCCGTACCTGCGAAGGCCCGAAGCACTTCTGGCATGGGTGAAAGCTGTTACGGTGCAGTCTTTCTTAGGAGAGCGTAAGCGAGCGCCGCGAGGGCTCATTTCATCGGACAAGTTGGGCGGCGGCGAGAAAGACCAGCGGCGGTGCCGCCAGCTGTTCGAGCTTCTTGCTAGCTGCGTAGGGATCGATAAGGCGCCTCTCGACATGAGGAACCAGTCCGCGCTTTAGCCGACCCACTGCTCCCCTCCTGAGCGTTGCCTCAGTTCCTCGGTCCGTGCCGTGGCCTCACGCGTGACGCGCGTGCTGTCTCCTGGGCGGCGGCGAGTCCGGCATGGCTGCCTTCTAGCAGGGGTGGCCCGGGGCGGGTGCCTCGCCGGCGTTACGGAGGGTCAGCTTGTGGCCGTCGAGCTGTTGCTGGACTGTGAGGCCCGAGCCGGGGATTGGCTGAGAGTCGGCCCCAGTGCGCAACTTTTCCTGCAATGGTAGGCACTGGCAGCTCACGGCCAAGAACAGGAATGAGAGACGGTGAGAGGTGTGGCTCTGGACACCCCGACCGATATCGAAGAGATGGCGCTCAAAGGCTATCGGCGCATGACGCAAGCACAGAAACTTCTGCGCGTCGTCGAGCTGGGGGTTGCAGCCGAGGCGCTGGCCTCGGAGCGCATCCGCGCCCGCTACGGTCCGGAGATCTCGCCGCGATAGCTGCGCCTGCGCCTCGTCGGCCTCCAACTTGACCGCCGGCCGATGGATGGGATGGTTGAGGTCTTTGGCTGGGATCCTGAAGAGAAGGGCTGCTGAGACCTGAGCTCGATCCCAGCCGGGCGTTTGGGCTGGAGCGGTGTCCCACATAGAGCCCGGCGATCGGGCTCAACGCCCACCCCGGGCACGTCGCAAATCTTCGATCCGCGCCGCGGCCTCTCGCGCGTAACGCGACGCTTTCCCTTTCGCCGCCACGATTCCCGCATAGCTGTTTTCGATCAGCGGGGCGGCTTGCTCGACCTTTTCCTGGGCGAGGAGGATGGCGCCGAGGAGGCTGCGTAGGTCGTCTCGGCGCCAGTGGTTGGGGGGGAGGGCTTTTTCGGCGCGGGTGAGAGCGTCGCGGGTGAGGGTTTCGGCGCTTCGTAGGTCCTGGCGCGCGAGCTTGGCAGCGGCCAGGTGGCGCTGGATGACGAGGGTGTTGGGGTGGTCGGGACCGAGGTTGCTGACGTAGTCGTCGAAGGCTTGGCTGAGCAGTCTCTCGGCCTCGGCGATGTTTCGCGCTGGTCCGCTTAAGAGCAGGGTATAGCCGAGGCTGGCGAGGACGCTCGCGACCTTCGGATGGTGCTCCGCGTAGACCTTTCCTCGCACCCGCAGGATCTCGCGGTATTCCTCGACCGCCTGGCTCTGGCGTCCCTGGGCGGCCTGCGCGGCGGCCAGGTTTATGCGCGTGATCACGACGTCGGGATGATCGGGGCCGAGCTTGGAAGCGCGGATGCGCACGGCTTCGCCGAGGTTGGCCTCAGCTTCGACCAGCGAGCCGCGGATGAGCAGCAAAGCGCCGAGGTTGTTGAGCGCGGTCGCAACCTCGAGGCTGGAGGGTTCGAAGAGCGCGCGCTTGTGTTCAACCACGCGGCGGAACATGGATTCGGCTTGATCGAAGCGACCGAGCTTCTGGAGGCCGGTCGCGAGGTTGCTCATCATTTCGGTTTGGGTGATCGGACGGCTCTTCTCGAGGCCCTCGAAACGCGTCATGGCTTCCTGGATCAGCGCCACACCGGCCGCGGCCTCACCGCTGTGGATCAGTGCCAGACCGAGGTTGTTGAGGCTTTCGGCGAGCTGCTCTCGGCGATCGCCGGGCAGGTCGTTGCGCAGCGCCAGGGCCTGCTCGAGAAGATGGCGCGCTTCATCGAGAAAACCGAGGCGATAAAACACCCGGCCGATGCGATCGAAGAGCAGCGCGCGATCGCTCGGGTCGGTGCCGCGGACATGGGGCAAGACCTGGTCGAGTACGGCGCGTGCCTGCTCGGCGCTGGGACGTTCGCCGCTGGTGGGATCGACCTGCTCGAGCAGCGCCAGGAAAGCGTCGCGCACCTCGGTGGCGCGATCGCGCTGGGCCTCGGTGCGTGCGAGCTGTCGGACCAGCATGAGCGAGAACACGCTGCTGAGCACCAACACAGAGCAGACGGCGAACACCGGCCAGGGGTGGCGCCGGACGAAAAGCCGCAGGCGGTAGGCGCGATGCTCCGGCCGGGCAGCCACGGGCTCGTGGTCGAGATGCCGCCTGAGATCTTCTCTGAGGTCTGCGACCGAGGCGTAGCGGCGGGCCGGATCCTTGTCCATGGCGCGCGCGACGATGGTGTCGAGATCGCCGCGCAAGGCGCGCCGTCGCGCCCGGCGCGTGGCCCGCTCAAGAGTTGGTTCGCCATTCTCACCCCACGGCTGAGTGATGGCGATGCTCGGGCGTGGCGGGTCGGTGTGCAGCACCGCGTTCAGGATCTCGGCGCTCGACCGCCCGGCGCTCGGGAATGGCGATCGATCACACAGCAGCCGGTAGAGCAGCACGCCCAGGCCATAGACATCGGTCGCTGTGGACACGGCGCGGCCGGTGATCTGTTCGGGGCTGGCGCTAGCCGGGGTCATGGGCCGCAGCGCGACCATGGTCCGGGTCGCCTGCTCGAGGCGATCTTGCGGGATCAGCTTGGCGATGCCGAAGTCGATCAGCTTGGGCGTGCCATCGGGTGTCACCAGGATGTTGGCGGGCTTGAGGTCGCGATGGATGACCAGGTTTTGGTGCGCGAACACAACCGCTGTACACACCGAGCGCACCAGCGCGATGCGCTGGCGAAGGGTAAGCTGGTTTTCGGTGCAGTAGCGGTCGATCGGCAGGCCTTCGACCAGCTCCATGACCAGGTAGGGCAGACCATCTTCGGTCATGCCACCTTCGAGGATGCGCGCGATCGAAGGATGCTCGAGGTTGGCCAGGATCTGGCGCTCCTGGCGAAAGCGGCGCAGGATGTCGGCACTGTCGAGGCCGCGCGTGAGGATCTTGATCGCCACGGTCTGCTCGAAGCTGCCGTCGTCGCGCGTCGCGCGGTACACGACGCTCATGCCGCCCTGGCCGATGGTGGGCCCGAGGCGGTAGACGGCCACGCGTTCCCCCTCACGACCGCCCGCGGAGCGCGCGACCAGCAGATCGACCGCTGGCTGCTCGATGAACGACGCGACCTCGTGCTCGAGTGCCAGGAAACGTTCGACCTCAGCGCGCAGCTCCGGCCGGCCGCGACAACGCGCGCTGAGCCAGGCGTCACGCGCCGCGCCGTTTTTTTCGAGCGCCGCGATCAGCAGCTCGTGGACCTCTTGCCAAGGGATTGATGCCATGGTTCACCCTGTCGCCGTCGAGCAGACCTGTCGCCGTCGAGCAGACCTGTCGCCGTCGAGCAGACCTGTCGCCGTCAAGCAGGCCGCGGAAGCTGGTATCGACCGAAATCGCGGACCTGCTAATGCCTAAAGCGGCATGAGGTCCCGTTCGGGCTCATGCGACTTGGCATCATTTCTTGGCCGGCGAGTCGGAAAGCGCTGCCCGCAGCCAGAACTTGGCCGCGCTCCATTCGCGTTTCACCGTCGCTGGCGAGAGATCGAGCACATCGGCGGTCTCGGTCACCGTCAAGCCGGTGAAAAAGCGCATCTCGACGATCTCGGCCTGGCGCGGGGCGATCGTTTTCAGCTCTTGCAGCGCCAGGTCGAGTGCCAGGATGTCGAGGTTGGGACTGGTGCCGGCCGAGAGCACGGCGTCGAGTGGGATTTGTACGGTCTCACCGCCGCGCTTGGTCGCCTGCTTGGCCCGCGCGTGGTTGATCAGCAGATGCCGCATCAGCTTGCTGGCGAAGGCGAAGAACTGCTTGCGGCTGTTCCAGCCCGAGGTCTTGGTGCCGAACAGCTCGATGTAGACCTGGTTGATCAGCGCGGTGGGCTGGAGAGAGTGGTGTTTTGCTTCATGGTGCAAGTAACGTGCAGCCATGCGGTGCAGTTCATCGAATACCAGCACCACCAGGCGGCCGAGCGCATGGCTGTCACCCCGGCTCCAAGAGTGGAGGAGCTCCGTAATCTCGCTGTCCGAAGGCATGAGGCGGCCGAGCATACTAGGTCTTGGCCCCCGTGCCCACCTCCTTGCACAACTCGCGGTCGAGCATCTGTCTCAGACGTGGACTCAGGGCTGCTGTGCCGCCTGCGGGTCCAGCTTCGTCATCTGCATGTCGGCTTGCTGGTCGCGGTGGGTGCGCACCAGCGCGATCAGCCAGGACTCGAGGGTCTTGCCGCTGCGGCGCGCTTCACGAGCGGCGTGGAGGTAGGCGTCGGCGTCGAGGGAGAAGCCGCCGCCCATGGCGTTTGCGCGCCGCGCATGGGTGCCGGCGGTGCCTGCCATGGGCTGGCCGCCGGGGTACACGGCAGGGTCGCCGAGAAGCACGAAGTTGCGCGCGTCGTGGTGAGCGGTCCAGGTGCTGGCGAGGCGGTGGCGGTTGACCTTCTTGCCGCTGCGGAGCGCATCGAGCGGTGCTGCGAGGTGGGCGGCGATGGCGGCGAAGCGGCGGTGAAGCGCGCGTATGGCGTGCCCCAGGCGATGGCCGCGGAGGAGCTGTTTGACCGCGTCTTCCAGGCTGCGTCCGGCTTCGGTGTGGTGGTGGCCGAGGGTCCAGGCGAACGACAGCGTCCAGCCGCGATCGACATGGCCGACCACGGCCAGCGCACCTTCTTCCAGCAGCGCCTGGGCCCCGGCAGCGACAAAGGGCGCGGGCGCCAACACGCGCGGGGTAAACGGCGCATCGGTGCTCGCACCCTCTTGCGGATAGTCGTCCTCGCGGGGTGTGCCAGCACCGTAGCAGGCAAAGCAGAGCGCCACCAGGCCGTGCAGGGGCGAGGCTGTGATGTCTTCGTTATGCGGCACGTCGTGGGCATGAAACAGCCGCTCGCCGATCGGCGTGTGCTCGCTGGCCTGGCAGACCAAGGCGCCTTGCAGCAGTCGCTGATGGGGGTTGTCATGGTCCAGCTCCAGGCCGTGGCACGAGAGAAGCGCCAGTGCGGGCCCGTCGGCACCGGTCAAGAGGCGGCGGAAGGCGTTCTTGTCGGCCTGCTCGCGGCGCAAGGCCTGGACGCTCCAGGGATTGCCGGGCGGCTGGTCATCGAGGTACTCGCCCAGGCGCTCGAGCAGCGGCTCGACCAGGTGACGCGCTAGCAGGTCGGTGGCGAGATCGCCGTTTTCGACCGACAAGATGGTGGCGCTGGGCGAACGCGCTGTGCCCGCGGTCTCGGCAGCGACCACGGCAGTGGCGTAGCGCCGGTAGCCGGAGAGATCCTCAAAGGCGATGCGGCCGACCGCGCGATCGATCGACAGCGCGTATTGCAGGGCGTAGGGCACCTCGTCGGGACCGCCGACGATCAGCACGTAGTAGGGCAGCTTCTCGAGATCGATCACCCCGGGCGCTGTTTCCAGAAGGTCCCAGAGAAAGTTCTCGACCGATTCGCCGGCATAGACAACGTCTTGGCGAAAGCGTTCGCCGGCTGCGTCTTCTCGATGCCGGAGCAGCTCATCGAGGGCGTCGAGGTATTCCTGCCGGCGGTGGGCCGGTGTGATCACGCACCATCCGGTCTCCTCGAGCCGGTGTGGATCGAGCTCCGAGGGTAAATCGCGCAGCGTCAACGCGGCGGCCTCTTGCCGGCGGCGATGGGCATCCAAACAGCGGTCGAGCGTCGATGCGGTGACGCTGGGAACGCTGCTGGTGAGACCCGCCCCGCGCGATCCGCGTTCGCGGTGCCCTCTCTCAGGGCTTCTTCTCTCGCTGGCCACCTTCTCCGCGAGTACCTGCTCAGCGAGCGCGCCAACCCAGTCGACACTGCCATCGCCGGGCAGGTCCGTATGCGATACCGGCTCATCGTCCTGGGGAATGGTGTTCGCGGCGATGTCGCCGTAGGGGTCGGAGCGTGCAGGTGCCGGCGACTCTCGCTGTTCCTGCTCGGCACGTCGCAGGCGTTGGAAGGTGATCGCTTCCTCCAGCACATGGGCCATCTCGGCGTCGCTCACACGGCCTCGTTTGCTCGACGTGCTCATCGTTCATCCCTCATGGTCGATTCCTGATCGTGGTCGGTTTTGGCTTCGAGCGGTCGCCAGTCGCCTTGGAAGACGAAGCCGGCCCAGGCCGTCGCGCCAGCGGTGGCGGGGCGTTCGCGCGCGGCGCGCTGCGCCTGGCGCAAGGCAGCGGCGGGTGCCAGGCCCTGGCCAAACAACCCGCGATACAACGCGGTCATCAGCGTCGAGGTCTGGCGATCGCCTACCGGCCACAGGCTGGCGACCACGCGGGTAGCGCCGGCATCGAAGAAGCGGCGGGTCAGACCGAGCACACCTTCGCCGCGCACGTCGCGTCCACGCCCGGTGTCACAGGCGCTGAGCACCACCAGGTCCGCGGAAAGCGACCAGCCAGCGATCTCGAAGGCATAGAGCGCTCCGGGCTGTGGATTGCCGGCCGCGTCGAAGCGCGAAAGCATGAGGCCCGAAAGGTCGGGACGCTCGGCATCGAGCAGGGCGTGGGTGGCAAAGTGCAGCAGGCCGAAGTGCCGGAGGTCGAGATCGGCGAGGGTGGCACGACTGGCGTCAAAGCCGGTCGCCACGCTCACCTGCTGTGCGCCGGCCAGCTTGGCGAGCGCTTCGGCCTCGCGCGCTGAATGCGCCAAGCGCGCGAAGTGGTCGAACCCCAGGCCGCGTGCGATGTGCTCGAGATCGCGGTCCTCGCGGCGCGGGGTGCGCTCGGTGCTTGTACCCACGTCCTTGTCCGTTCCCGTACGCTCGGGTCGTGGCGCGGCGGTGCGGTCATGGCGCAGGATCAGCCGCGGATCGTCGGCTTCGAACACGGGGTCGGCGATCACCGCGATCGGTCGTGGCCAAAGCGGATGCCGATCGTTGCGCGCCCGCAGCGCAAGCAGCGCGTGCAGCGAGGGTTGCATCACGATCTCGTAGCGCTCGATCAGCGGCCCGCCGTTCGTCGCTGCGGGCAGGGCAGCGAAGGGAATGTGGTGCAATGCGCCGTCGGCGACGATCACCAGCCGTTGGGTGCCGGCGGGCAGGTCGGTTGGCAGCAGGTCGTTCGCCAACCCCTCGCTGAGCTGTCGGAGGCTGCTTCGAGACTCCGCGGAGCCGGCGCGCAAGGCGCTCACCAGCGCCGCGCTGGCGGTCTCGAGCTGCTGGCGTGAGCGGGGCAAGCGATCGAGGTGCAGACCGTTCGCGTCGAGCACCCAGCGCAGGCTGGTCGGGGATCCGAGGGCATACACCAGCGCCACCGTGCCGGTGTCCAGGACCTCGGTGCGCAGCCGCTCGAGGTCGCTGCCGGTGCGCTGTGCGACGCTGGCGGCCGACGCTGTGGGCGGCTGCGCTCGAACCCGTGCCAAGGCTGCCAGCAGGTCATCGATCCGCGCTGGGTCGGGCACAGCGTCGCTCACCGCGATCGCCAGGCGCGCGGACAGGGCATGCTCATCAGCGCCGCCTGAGTCGTTTCCGCGCGCGATCGCCGTCTCCGGTCCAGCCGTCTTGCCGCCAGCCGTCTTGCCGCCAGCAGACGCGGCGCCAACACCGCCGTCCGCTCGTGCGTCGGCTTGTGCGCTCTTTTGTGCAGCACGTGCCAGACGTTGGCGCAGTTCGCGCGCCAGGCGCCGTTCGTGCATCGCCAGGGTCCTGGCAGCGAGCGCTGCGGACGGTGCTGCATCGTGCTGGCGGGCCAGGATGTCGAGCGCGATGTCGTAGTACTCCTGGCGAAAGGCGAAAAAGCCGAGGCGAACGTCTTCGCGTGCGGTCGCCGCACGGATGCCTTCGACCAGATCGATCGCGCGCTCGATGCGTTCTAGGGCCAGGTCGAGCTGACCGAGGTCCCGCAAGGCCTCGGCTGCGCGCGCGTGGATCGAGGCTTCTCCCCGGCGGTCACCGCGTGCTGCGAACACCGCACGCGCCTGCTCGAAGCGTTCGAGGCCGCGCTCGGTGTGGTGCTCGAGCACGTCGAGGTAGCCGAGCTCGATGGCGACGATGGCCTCGCGTACACTGGCGGAATCAGCCACCAGGGCCTGCGCTTGCTCGAGCCTGATGCGCGCTTCGCTCGGCCGGTTTTGCTCGCGCGCCAGTGCGCCGAGGGCCTCGAGGGCATCGGCTTCGAGCCCGCGCTGGGCGAGTTCGCGGGCCGCGGCGAGGGCGGTTTGGAGCACGGTTTCCGCCGCCTTCAGGTCGCGACTCTGGATCAGTGCCCGCCCTTGCACGGTCTGGGCGGCCACGCGCTGCTGGCGAGCATTGGCACTGGTTCCCGCAGCCAGCTCGACCGCCCGGCTGGCATCGCGGTAGGCGTCCGGACCGCGATGAAAGGCGAGCAGCGTCATCGCCCGGTCGCGCAGCAGGAGGTAGTGGAAGCGGGGGCTGGCGAAGGTCGGTGGGAGGCGCAGCGCGCGGTCATAGGCGTCGAGTGCCTGCGCCAGCTCACCGATGTCGTAGTAGGCGCGGCCGAGGTGGTGAAGCGCGCGGGCGAGATCGCCGGTGGCCTGCTCGGCGGCGAAGATCGCGGACGCTCGTTCCAAGTAGCGGCCGACGGCGCGCGCCGGCCGACCGAGGTCGCGGCGTTCGATCACACCGGCACGGTCGAGAACCGTGGCCAGGCGCAGGCGATCGTGGGAGCGGTCGCCGGCGGCGTGCGGCAGCGCGATCGCGCGCTCGAGCAGAGCGATGGCGATGTCCGGCTGGCCGCGACGGCGGTAAAGCTGGGCCATGGCGTCGAGGGTCTCGACCTCCTGGCGCACCAGGCCGAGGGCATTGCGGGCAGCCAGCGCCCGCCGGTAGTGCTCGAGCGCGGCGTCGGATCGCGGGTCCTCCAGGAACAAGCGCCAGCCCGCTTGCTGCGCCCGGTCGGCTTCGACCCGTTGGCGATCCGCGGCGCTGGCAGTGTGCAGTGCTGCTACATGCAGCGTGCAGCGGCCGCCGGGCGCGGCGAGCGGTGTCACCTCGACGCGGTAGGCGCCGGCGGTGGGCAGGATCGCCGTCAGCTCCTCCTCGCCGTGGGCCCCGATCGGTGCATCGACCGTGCGCAAGGGTTGGCGCTGGCCTTCGGCCGTGACCGAGACTATGACGTCAACGTCATTTTGTTCGACGATGATATGAAGGAAGGCGCGGGGTGGGGCCTCGAGCAGCAGGCTGCGTGTGGTCCCGGGCTCGATGCGGAATGGTGTGCCGGCTTCGATCATGGTTTCGATCATGGTTGGGGCCTCCGATGACCCGTCCGCGGAAGGTGGCGGCGGCTGCGGGGTCGGGGCACAGCCGCCCATCAGCAACCAGCCGCCGGCCAGCCAGGCAGCGATCCGCCTGCGACCTGGTGGCAAGTCGCTGGCGGACAAGCGGGCGCGCCGGGAGGCGCGCCGGACGCGGGTGGGCCAGGTTGTCGTCTGCATGCGCTTCAAGGAGACAAGCGCCAGGCGCTCCTGGAGCGGCTCATGCCCGTGCCAGGCGGGGCGCACGGGTTATTGGATCACCACGTCAAAGCGCCGCTCGAGCGACCACACGCGCGTTTCGCCGCAGCGCGTCTCGACGCGCAGTCGCGCTGGGCCAGGCGCGAGGGCGCCACGCGGCAGTCGCAGGTACAGCTCGCCGATGATCGGGACGCGCACGGCGCCGCTTTGCCAGCGAACCTCGCCGCCCGCATCGAGCAGGTCCAGCGCCACGCTGTCGCAAGGCAAGTCCCTGGGCATCACCAGCGCCAGGCGGATGGCCCCGACGCCCGCGGGGAAACGCACCTGGTCCTTGCCGCGCGGAGTTTCGAGCAGGCGCAGGGTCTGAACCGGTGGCTCGAGGCTCGGGCGCGGTGGCGGAGTGCGGGTCATCAGGTGGCTGAAGCTGACCCCCAGTGCGATGCCGCCGATCGCTGCTGCCAGCGCCCACCAGGCGTGGGTCGGGTGCGCAGGCGGTGCTGGCGAGCGATCGTCCAGCGCCGGCGCCTGCGGCCCGCGGTGGCGCTCGCGCAGTGCCAGCGCGTCGTTTCGCAAACCGGCCAGCCAGGCCTCGAGCTCGGGGTCGGGTAGCTCTGGTGGTGCCGGCTCCTGAGCATTCTCGGCCCGGGCACACGCGCGCCTCAGATCTTCTTGATCGAGCTGCCGGGACGGCGGCGCGGCAGCGGTGAAGAGATGCCGCGGCAAGTCGAGGGCCAGCCGGCAGCGGACGCTCAGCGGTCCGGCTGGGCGGTGCGCGGGAATCGCCACATCGCCGGCTCCGATCGAAGGCCAGGTATCGGCTGGCGCGGCCAGAATCTGCGCTGGACCGCGACGCCCTGAAGCGAGCACCACCCATTCGCAGTCCGGGCCCTCGGCGAGGGCGTAGACGTCGCCTGGTCGTGGCTGGTGCGGCGCGGCGCGGGTTTCCCCCTGCTGGGCCCGGGAGAGATCCGCAGCCCGTGCCGCACTTCGCTGGCGAAGCTGGCGCTCGAGGCGTGCTCCTTGGTTCGATGGGCTGGTGGGTTCTTGCGGCATGGTCGAGCTCTCGGACACCGGGGGTTGCACCTCATCTCGGCATGCGCGGGCGAGGTCCTTTACCTTTTCATAAAGCGTAGAAACCCGATCCCGGGGGATCGCCAGATCGCGCGCCAACTGGCGCTTCGAGGGCATGGCTCCGGATGTGCCGGGCGATGTTCCGGGCGATGTTCCGGGCATTGTCGGGTCATCGGTCGCGCTCGACACCAGAGCCCTCCACAGGGCTTCGAGCTGGCCTTGAAAGGCACGATCGGGATCGCGACGCCGCAAACCACGCTCGACGCAGTCGACCAGATCGGCGAAGCGGCGGCGGGTTTCGTAGGCGCGCTGTGGCGACGGCTCGGCGGCGATCCCGAGCAGCGTGGTGGCCGCGGATGCATCGTTGCCCTCAGCCGGCAGGGCGGCCCAGCGCGTGCGCAGGCCCGCGCGCAGCGGATCGATCAGGTCGCGGAAACGAAAGGCGCCGATGCCTTGGTCTTCGAGCCCGGCGATGTGCTCGCCACAGCGCGCGAGCAGCGGTGCGAAGCCCCGGCCGGTGGTCGAAACCAGCTCCGGAAGCAGGGCGTCCAGCCAGCCGTCGACGGCCGCGGCCAGCACCTCGGAAGCGACCGGCGGGTTCGTTTCCGCCGGGGCGAAGCACAACACCGTGGCGCGACCCAGATGTGGATCGTCGCTTTCGAGCGACAGTCGGTGGCCCGCGACAAGCTCCGCGATCGCAGCGTGCAACACCCGGTAAAGCCGCGTGCCCAAGGGATCGCAGCGGCGCTGGCACTCGTGCAGGAAGTGCTCGACGTTGAGACGTACCAAGCCTTCGACCTGGGGTTTGACCGCAAGCTGGGCGAGCAACGCTGGCAAGCGGTCGATGAAGATGAAGGTGTAGGCGTCGGCAGTCAGCTCGTGGAGTGCATCGGCCTGCGCGGAGGCGGCCAGTCCTGCGACCCAGCTTGGGAAGCCGACGATTCCGAGCAGCCGCGGTGAACGCTGCCACATGCCGCGGCGCCTGAGACCTCTGGCCAGGGCCTGCCGGAGCGCCTGCCACAGACATCGGAACGATTCCTCATCGGGCTCGTCGCCGCGCGCGAGGAGTCGCAAATAGTCGCTGAAGGACGGCTTGCCCTGCCGCATCCCACACCTCGTTTCATCTCGCCTCGTCCAGCACATCGACGCCGCCAACGGGCGGCTTCTTGCGCGGATCTCGGCATCTGCGCCGCCACTTGTGAACCAACGCCGTTAGCAACGGACGAGGTCGAAAGGGCGCCCTGGACCACCTCGCACACCGCCCGGCAGATCGCTGCCGGGCATCTCGGAACCGTGCAAGGGGCTTGTCCCCAAGGAGGTAGTCATGCGCCACTCTATCTTGATCGGAGCCTTGATCATCGTTCTTTCCTCGGTTGCTGCGGCACCGGCCAGGGCTTTCGATGCCACGCCATGCCATGGGTTGAAGAGCGTAGCGCTCGACGGCCTTTCATGGATCACACCGCTGCCCCAAGAGGCATCGGCACGCGTCTCGCTGCTGCTCCCGGGCCCGGGGGTTTTGACCGTCGAGGCGGTCGCGGGCGAGCGCGCCGAAGCTGTGGCCTGGGTCGACGTACTGGCCTGCCGGGGTGCACGCGGCCAAGGGCTGCACGCACCCCATCCGATTCCCATCCGATCCGCGTTCGGCCGGCGCTCGGTGCGGGTCGCACGCGGCGGTGTGGTGGTGGTCGAGGTCGCCACACTGGGGCTTGGCTCCATGCCCGCAGGTCGCTTGACCCTGGCCACCCGCTTCGTGCCCGAGAAAGGGTCCGGTGCAGCGGGCAAGATGGCGGCCGGTGATGGCAGCGGCACCGAGGAGTCGAACAACGAGGTGCTGCCGGGCATGGTGGCACCACCGATGTTCGGCCCTCATGCGGGTATGGGCAAGATGGCGGCCGATGATGGCAGCGGCACCGAGGAGTCGAACAACGAGGTGCTGCCGGGCATGGCGCCGCCGCAGGATCCGAGCCTCTTGGGGCTCGGGATGGCCCAGCAGGTGCTCGGCCAACTCGCCCCAGGCCGAGGCCCGCTGCACGCTGACCAGCCACTCGCGGTCACCATCGCCGGTACCTTGACCATCCGTGTGGCAGCGGACGGACCCTTGCGGCTGGATCTGATCACCGAGCGAGGTTTCCGCCTGGCCAGCATCCCGAGCCGCGGCCAGGGAGATCGCCATCTCATTCAGATGAGCCCTCATCTGCCCGCAGGACGCTACTACCTACGGGTGGTGGGCGAGGCGGGCCGTTCGCTACGCTACGGCATCCGCATCGACGCCGGCCCGTGACCCGGGTGGGGTGAGATGGTTTCGGCGTGAGATTCTTTCGAGATCATCGCCAGCACCTGCGGGCTCGGTGCCACCGGGCCCGCAGGTGTGCTTGTTTGCCACCACCAGGGCTTGCGAGGTCGTAGGCCTGGCATCGAGCACGCTGCCACGATCGTCTGGCCAGGAGCACGCATGCCAGAGCACGACACCCCCCCGCCCGAGCGCCACCAGCCGGCGCGCGCGATCACGCTGCGGATCGAGGAAGAGAGCGAGACGCGCGGCACGCTGTTTCGATTCTTGTTGCGCGAGCCAGACCGCGATCCGATCGAAGATGAGAAACTGCTTGGGCAAGGGCGTGGTCCCTTCGTGCAGGATCTCTTCAGGAGGCTTTCGGCCGTCGCGGCATCGAGTGAGACCGCCACCAGGACGCGGCTCGAGGGCATCGGCCTCGACCTTTGTCGTTGCCTGTTGCCCGACGCGATCCGCGATCGGCTCTGGTGCCTTGGCGATGTTCAGCCTGCGGTTGGCGAATCGCCGCCGGCGCTTCAGATCGTGACGCGAGAACTCGATATTCCGTGGCAAGTTCTGCGCCTGCCGAAGGATTCGGGAAACACGAAGGGTGTGTTCCTCGCCGCAGCCTTTGCCCTCACCTGCTCCAAGCCCGGGGGTGGCGAGGCCCTGCACCTACCGTGCTCGGCCATGGCGGTGGTGGCCACACGGAGCGAGGAGAGGCCGCGAGAGTTCGAGCCCGAAGCGGCCATGCTCGACGGCCTGGGAAACGGTTGTCTCAGGACGGTGCGGCGGATCCAAGCCCGCTACGCGCCGGTCGCAGACGCGTTGGCCAGCACCTGCTATGACGCCTGGCACTTCGCAGCCCATGGATCGGCGACGGGGAAAGATCACGGATCATGGGGCATCAGGCTTGAGCAGGGAGACGCCCTGACGGCGGATGATGTGGCGAGTCTGCGGGCATTCGAGCGTCTTCCTCTCGTCTTTCTCAATAGCTGCCACGGCGGACGGGTTGGTCTCTCCTTCGCTGGCGACCGGAGTTTGGCGGCCTCCTTCATGCGACGCGGCGCTGGCGCGGTGATCGGGCCGCAGTGGAAGGTCGACTGCGGCCCTGCCGCGGACTTTGCCCGGCTTTTCTATGAGGAGCTCTTGGATCACGGCCTGGCGCTCGGGGAAGCCTTGCATCGCGCGCGCCGGAAGTTTCGATGCGCCTCTCCGGAAGGCTCGGGCTGGCTGGCCTATGCATGTTTGGGGCATCCGCTGGCTTCGGCCCAGGGCCACTACACCTCACTGTTCCTGAGCTTTTCCGATGCCCAGACCCCGGTCGCCGATGAGGTCGCCCAGATCTTGGGCGAGGCGGGGATCGGGGTCGGCTGGGATCGCAACCCCCACGGGCCGGAGCGTGACTGGTCGCCAGCAGCCGTGAACACCCTCCAAGAGGCGTCGTACTACGCATTCGTCGCCGGTCCCGAGGACGATCCGGCGCGGCTGCGCTCGGAGATCGACTTCGCGCTCAACCGCTGGGCGCGCCGCGAGCGCTCGCGCATCGCGGTTCTCGAGCTTGCGGGCACGCCCGCGGGCCGGCTGGCCGCGCTTGGCGGCGGGGCCGAACGGCTGGTTCTGCCGGGCGATGCAGGAAAGCGCTCGGAAACGCTCCGGTCGTGGGCAACGTCGCTCGGGCAGCGAGGCGAGAGGCCGATGGCGCCCACCCGCGGGGCCTGTCCGTTCCCGGGTCTCGAGCCTTTCGATGAGCACAATGCGCGCTTCTTCTTCGGCCGTAGCGAGGAGGTCCTCGCTCTGTGCCAATGTCTCGGCGTGGTGCGGCACGGGCGCCGGCGGTGGCTGCAGATCGAAGGTGCGAGCGGCGCCGGCAAGTCGTCCCTGGCGCGCGCCGGCCTGGTGCCTGCGGTTCGCCGCGGTTGGATCAAGGGCACCTCCGGTGGCTGGTCGGTGGTGGTTTTTCGGCCGGGGAACGATCCGCTGCGCTCGCTGGCGGCCGCGCTCGAAGCAGCGTTGCGCGAACAAGGTCTCGCCGCCGACAGCGGCATCGAGCGCCGCTTGTGGCAGGACCCGGCCGGTTTGCGTGACCTGCTGCGCGTGCTCGCTGGGGGCGACGCACGCAATTGCTTGCTGGTCGCGGATCAGCTCGAAGAGCTCTTCACGCTGACAGCATCCGGCTCGCCGGCCCGCGAGCAGCTCGATGATCTGCTGGCCACGGCGCTCGACGAGCGTGACGGACCGCTCTTTCTGGTCACCACCATCCGCAATGATTTCATCCCCCATTTTGTCTCGCTGCCCAAGCTCGGTGCCCGGCTCAATCGTGACGCTGCCCGTCATCATCTCGCGCCGCTGACGCGGGAGGCGCTGCGGGAGGTGATCCGCGCGCCGATCCGCCTGGCGGCCCTATCCTGGGAAGACGAAGCATTGCCGGAGCAGCTCGTCGCTGCCGCCGACGAGGCGGGTGGCAGTCTGCCCCTACTGGCCTACTTCCTGCGTTTGCTCTGGCAGGGACGAGATGAAGGCGGCAAGCTCCTGAGAGCGGTTTACGACCGTCTCGGTGGCCTCGGTGGGGCCCTGGCCAAGGGTGCGGACGACACCATCGCCACGTTCGACGAGGTGAGCCAAGACGCGGCCAAGGCACTGTTCTTGGCGCTTGTCCGGGCCCGGCCCGGCGATTCCGGCGAACCGCCCACGCGCAGGGTACGCACGCGCAACGAGGCGGTGGAAGCCGCGGGCGGCGGTGAGCGAGGCGAGCGTCTGCTCACTGCACTGGCAGGTGGGCGAGCGACAGGCGACGCCACTGGCACCAGGGCGCGCCTGATCGTGGTCTCACGCCACCGGCAGCCCGCTGGCGTCGAAGATCGGGTTGAGCTGGCCCACGAGGCGCTGCTCACCGGCTGGAAGACGCTGGCCGGTTGGATCGCGGAGCATCGTGAGCAGCTCGCCTTGCGCGAGCAGCTCGAGCATCGGGCGGGGGAGTGGCAGCAGATCCAAGCGAGGGACCCTGAAAGTCGCTGCTACCCTGGCAAGGGCGATGCGGGACTGCTCGATGCGGGCTTGCTCGAGCACTATCGAGCCGTCGTGACACCGGATGAGGTGACAAAGCGCTTTCTCGCACAGTCCAGATTCTGCGTCCAGCTCGAGCAGGCCCGTGCCGACAACGCCCGACTGCGCGGGCTCGAGGCCGAAGCGGATTCTCTGTGGCCTTCGCTGCCCGCCACCGGGCCCGCAATCGCGCGCTGGCTGAAGGATGCCGAAGAGCATCTCGCGCGACGGGACCAGCACCTGGAGATGCGGGAGACGATCAGCGCCCGGCGACGGCCGACCGATGGCGAAGGCCTCGGCAACGGCGCCCGGAGATTCGAAGATCCCGAGGACGCCTGGTGGTTGCGTACCCTCGGGTCACTGGTCGAGATCCTGGACGCGTTCACCGATGCGGAGCACGGTCTGGTCGATGGCCTACATCCGACCGCCGGTGCTGGCGTCGCGCGCCGACTCGCCATGGCGCGCTCGATCGAGCGGAGGTCCGTTCAGGGTGATGATGCCGCGAGACGCTGGGACCAGGCCATTGCGTCGATCGCTGATTCGAGCGTCTGTCCGGCCTATCGCGGCCTCGAGGTCGTACCGCAGCTTGGGCTACTACCCCTCGGCAGGAACCCGGCCTCGGGCTTGTGGGAGTTTGTCAGTCTGCTGAGCGGTGAACAGCCGAGCTTCTCGGGGCGAGGTGCTGTGCCCGTTGAGGCGAGCGGGATCGTCTTGGTGCTGCTGCCCGCGGCGCGATGCTGGATCGGCGCCCAGAAGAAAGACCGGGCGGCGCCCAACTACGATCCCAAGGCGGAGGCCGGCGAGGGGCGTGTTCACCAAATCGCGCTCGATCCTTTCTTTCTCGCCAAGTACGAGCTGACCCAGGCGCAGTGGGCGCGCATCGCCGGCAGCAACGTTGCTTATTGGAATCCCACTTCGGAAGAGGCGGAGATCTCCTTGCTCCATCCGGTCGAGAATGTGTCATGGCAGGATTGCCAGCGCATCCTCGGGCGTGTCGCGTTGGTCCTGCCGACCGAGGCGCAGTGGGAGTATGCCTGCCGTGCCGGCAAGGGCGAGGCTTTCGCGCATGAGACGTCGATGCCCAAGGAGGCATTCGCCAATGTTCGGGACCGCTCGTGGTCGAAGATCAAGCAGAGTGATCCGACCGAGGATTTCGATACGGGCTTTCCCGTGCACGCCCCGGTCGGGACCTTTCATCCCAACGCCTTCGGACTCTGCGAGATGCACGGCAATGTGTGGGAATGGTGCCAGGATGCCTATGGGTCCTATGACGCGTATCCGGCACGGCCGGGTGACGGTCTGCGGGACTGCCCGGGCGACAAGCGGGTCACCCGCGGCGGCAGCTTCTGGGAGCCGCTGGCCAAGGCTCGCTCGGCGTACCGCGATGGCGATCCCGCGGACCGCAAGGCATGGCACCTCGGGGTGCGACCGGCGCGGCGGCTAGAATCGTGAGCACGGCATGGTGAGCGAGGGTGTCACAAAAAGGGAGGCTTCGGCCCCGCATCGCCGGCGCCATGGCGTCGCGACCGCACCCGGTTCGCTCGGGTCCTGCTGCTGCTCTTCAAGGCCTGCCAGGGCACCCAGATTCCCGGCATCGCGGCCAGCTCGCGAGCGGTGCGAAGTGATCGCCTGAACCCCTGGAGTGCTGGTGCTATGCGGTGGCCTTCGCGGCCGGCGCTTTGCTGCCCGCGCGCCGGAGCAGGAGGATGCCGGCGAGGCCGCTGAGCAGGGCCAGGCTGCCGGCCCATGCGGGTGGCGCGGTGGTGGCTCGGATCAGGATGCTGCCCGCGGCGAGGCAGAACACGGCCGGGAGGGCGCCAGAGACCAGCGGCCAGCCGGCCAATCGGTTCGAGCGCAGTGCGATGGCGAAAGCGACGGCTCGGCCAGCGGTGGCGCCGATCAGCGCGAGCGCGGCGCCGCTGGCGCCCAGGGGCGGGATCAGCAGGGCCAACAAGCTGGCGAACAGCGCCAGTGCGCCGAGGTCGATGCCAGCGGCGGTGGCGCTGCGGCCGAGCGCCAGCAAGGTCTGGTCTTGGTAGCCGAAGAGCGCATCGATCAAGACCGCCACGCTCAGAAGCTGGAGCAGCGGCGCGGCCGGGCGGTAGGGGGCGCCGGCGAGCAGCAGCACGGGAATCTCCGGTGCCATGATGCCGATGGCGAGCGGCACCAGCAGCAGCGCGAGCATCAGACGCCGGCTGCGTTCTGCGAGTGCTGGCCGCGCTGCGTGCCGCTCGCTGCCGACCGCCGGCAAGTAGCGGTGCACACCCGCTTGGTAGACCACCTCGAGCCCGCGCGACAGGCTGCGCGCCAGGCCATAGAGGCCGACCATCGCCGGCGGCGCCAGCAGGCCGAGCGCCAAGAGGTCGAGCCACAGCCGCCCCTGGGCCAGCATTTCGATACCGGCGAACGGCGGCAGGCGCCGCAACAGCTCGGGATCCGACCGTGGTTCGCCCGGGTCCCGTCGCAGCCAGCCACGACCGAGCAACGCCAGGACGAAGCCGCCCTCCGCGGCGACCACACCGGCGCTATAGCCGATGCCCAAGAGGCTCAGCGAGCCGCCTGCCAGCCGGCCGAGCGTAACCCCCAAGGCGCGTGCCAGGCCGCCGCCGCCGTCGCGGATCAGCGCCCGCGCGAGGGTCTTGCCGTGGCCGCGGTAGATGCCCAGTGCAGCACCCCCGATCGGCATTAGCACGGTCACTGGCATCAACACCCGGAGGCTCGCGGCAAGCGCCGGACGCAGCGCGGGCTGGACGGTAAACCAGGAGGCGAGCACAGCCGCGCCGACGAACACCAGCAACCCGGTGGCGAGGCCGGCGGCGATGCCGATGGTGAGGGCGCTGCGCGCACTGGTGCCAGCGCGCGCCGGTGTCGCGTTCTTGAGACAGTCGGCCACGCGCAGTGCCGTGGCTGGGTTGATTCCCAGGTTCGCGATGCCGCCGGCCACGGTGACAATGGCGATGGCCGTGATCAAGGTGCCGAAGCCGGCAAGATCGAGCGTGCGGGCCATCACCGCCCGAACCGCCACGGTGCCGGTCAAGGCGACCGCGCTGCCGGCGAGCACGGTCAGGGTCGAGCCTGCCTCGGCGTCGAGCGGGATGCCACGACCGGGCTGGTTGGGAAAAGACACGGGGCATGATCCCGGCTGGATCCGTCAGCGTCAAGCCTTGGAGGCCACAGGGATCTACGCTATGCTCGGTAGCGATCACCTGGCTTCATGATGTCTGCCCCATCCTCCATCGCCTCGTTCGGCTGGTTGCGCAACACGCGTTTCGACCTGACGCTGATCCTCGGGGTGGCGGCCTTGGCCTTGGCCTCCGGTGCGCTGGTGGTCGCTCAGCCTGCGCTCTTCCCGCTGATCTTGGTCATCGATCTGTGGCTGCTCGGCTACCAGCACGTGGTCTCGACCTTCACCCGCTTGTCGTTCGACCGCCAGAGCTTTCGCCAGCACCGGATGCTGGTCGTGGTGTTGCCCTTCGTGGTGCTGGGCGCGGTCGTCGGCGGTGCGCTGTGGGTGGGTGGTTGGCTGCTTTCCACCACCTACTTGTACTGGCAGTGGTTTCACTACACCCGCCAGAGCTACGGCATCGAGCGGGCCTACCGGCGCAAGGCCGCAGGCGCTGTGGCAGGCGATCCGCGGCTCGCGCGCTGGGCGCTTTACCTGCTGCCGCTGTGGGGCATTCTCTACCGTTCCTACCAGGCGCCGGAAACCTTTCTCGGCCTCGAGCTGCGCACGCTGCGGGTGCCCTACTGGCTGGTGGCCGTGTCCGCGGTGGTCGCGCTGGCAGTGCTCGCTGCCTGGAGCACGCAGGTGGTGCGTGCGCTTTGGGCCGGTGATCGCCTACAGGCGCATACGCTCTATGTGCTCAGTCACTCGGTGGTTTTCGCCTCCGGTTATCTACTGATCGAAAACATCAACCACGGCTGGTTGGTGGTCAATGTCTGGCACAATGCCCAATACATCCTCTTCGTCTGGATGTACAACAACAATCGTTTCAAATCCGGCCTCGATCCGCGTGCGCGACTTCTTTCCTACCTCAGCCAGCGGCGCAACTGGCCGGTGTACTTCCTGGTGGCGGTGGCGATCTCGACCGTGGTCTACTTTGGCCTTGAGAACAGTATGCGGTTGGTCGAACAGCGTTCGACCCTACCGCTGTTCATGATCGCGTATCAGACCATCAACTTTCACCATTACTTGGTGGATGGTCTGATCTGGAAGATGCGCAAACCGGGGTTGCGCAAGATTCTGGGTGTCGACGGCGCACCGGGCTAAGCAGCAGTATACCCACTGCGAGCGCCAGCGCGCCCGGGATCACCCAGCCAACGCCGAGTTCCAAGGGCGCGCCGAGGATCGACCGGCAGGCGATGAGGTTGTTGCTGCCGTGCACCACCACACCCAGCCACCACGAGCCTCCGCGCCAGACCGCGATGCCGCAGGCCAGGCCGAGCAAGGTGGTGATCAAGGCGTGCACCGGATGCAGGTGGTAGAGGCCGAACAAGACGGCGGATCCGAGAATGGCCGAGGCTGGGCTGAAGCGCGCCAGAAGCGCGTGTAGCACCACGCCGCGAAACAGCAGCTCCTCGGCCAAGGGTACCAGCACGCCGAGCAGCAGCAACAGGCCGAGCGGCCCCAGGCGGTTGGCGAAGCCCACGAGGGTGGTGGTCAGCTCCGAGGCGTAGCCCGCAGGATCGGTGGCGTACAGCCGTGCGCTCAGCGAGCCCGAAACCAAGAGCGAACCGCTGCCCAGCAGCAGCGCAGCCACCAGCGCGCGCGAATGGGGTGCGCGCATGGGCATGGCCGCACCCAGGGTGAGCTGGCGAGCGCGCAGCACCAACAAGGCGGCGAGCACGGCCGAGGTCTCGGAGGTGGCGAGGAGAACGAGCGGATCCGGCGCGGTATGCCCGAACACCACCAGGGCGATGGCGGTCACCACAGTCAAGGCCAGCGCCAGGGCCACGGCCAAGGCGGCATCGCGAGCGCGCAGCGCGGGCTGCGCCGGCTCACATACCGAGGGCGAGGGCATCGGGCCGGCGCGGGTCGGCGGCACCGTGCAGCGTGCCGTTGCCTGGGATCAGGATCGATTGGGCGGCACCCATGGCGTCGCGCACCACAATGTGGTGGCCGAATGCGCTGAGCAGCGCCAAGGTGTCGGGCGACAGACCGGTCTCGACGCGCAGCTCATCGGGCAGCCATTGGTGGTGGATGCGCGGGGCATGCACCGCCTCGGCGATGTTCATGCCGTGGTCGATGACGTTGAGAATCACTTGCAGCACCGTGGTGATGATGCGGCCGCCGCCCGGACTGCCTGTGACCAAGAAGGGTCTGCCGTCGCGGAGCACCAGGGTCGGTGTCATCGAGGACAGCGGTCGCTTGCCGGGCGCGATGGCATTCGCCTCGCCGCCGATCAGACCATAGGCGTTGGGGACGCCCGGCTTGGCGGAGAAGTCGTCCATCTCATTGTTGAGCAAGATGCCGGTGCCCGCGGCGACCCGTCCGGAGCCGAAGCTGAAGTTGAGCGTGTAGGTGTTGGACACCGCATTGCCCCAGCGATCGGCGATCGAGAAGTGGGTGGTGTCCGGGCTCTCATAGGCAGCCGGATCGCCAGCAGCGATCTCGCTCGATGGGCGTGCGCGGTGACGGTCGATGCCCGCGCGCAGGTTGGCTGCGTAGGCTTTGTCGGTGAGCCCGCGTACCGGTACCGGCCAGAAATCCGGATCGCCGAGATGCACCGCCCGGTCGGCATAGGCGAGCTTCATGGTTTCGGTCATCAAATGCAGTGTGGTGGCCGAGCCCGCGCCCAAGAAGCCGAGAGGATAGCCTTCGAGCACGTTGAGCATCTCGATCAGGTGCACGCCGCCCGAGGACGGTGGTGGCATCGACACGATCTCGAAGCCGCGGTAGGTGCCATGAAGCGGCTGGCGCTCGCGGGCGCGGTAGGCAGCGAGATCCTCCGCGGTGATCAAACCGTCATGGGCGGCCATGTCCGCGACCAGGCGGGCCGCGATTTCGCCGCGATAAAAGGCAGCGGGGCCGTTGGTGGCGAGCTGGCGCAGCGACCAGGCGAGATCGCGTTGCACCAGACGCTCCCCAGGGTGCAGGGCGCTGCCATCGGCATGCAGGAAGATCGCTGCGCTCGGCGGCCAGCGTGCGAAAGCTGCATGTCGCGCGCCGAGCGCCCGCGCCATGTCCGGGGTGACCACTAGGCCCTCTTCTGCCAGCCGGATCGCTGGTGCCAGCACCGCGGCGAGTTTCAGCGTGCCCCAACGCTCGAGCGCGTGACTGAGGCCAGCGACGGTTCCTGGAATGCCTGCTGCGCGATGGCTGAAACGGGCGAGCTTCGGGTCGACCTCGCCATCGGGTCCGAGGAACATATCCTCGCTCGCCGCGGCCGGCGCCATCTCCCGATAGTCCAGGGCGATGGTCTCGCCCGTCTCGGCGAGATGTACCAGCATGAAGCCACCACCGCCCAGATTGCCGGCCCGCGGCAAGGTGACCGCCAGGGCGAAACCGACCGCCACGGCCGCGTCGACCGCATTGCCGCCGCGGGCCAGAATCGCCACGCCGGCGCGCGTGGCGCGTGCTTCCTGGCTGACCACCATGCCGTGGCGCGCCACCGCCGGATGGTGGATATCGCGACCGGAGAGAATCGCTGCATGAGGCTGAGCCTCCGTGGGCCCGGCCGCGAGCAGCGGTGGTGCGGTCGCCGGCGCCAAACTGGTCGCCAGGACGAGCGAGAAGAGCGCTGGGCAAAAGCGTGGAAGCCACCGAGCACAGAGCATGGGCGATACCTCTCGAGATGCCCGCGCTGCGGGCGAGATTTGCGTGACGACGCCGCGCCGATCATACTTGTGGCAGGTCCGTCTCGGTGGTCCGATCCATGCCGTTCGAACCAGGAGTCCCAGCATGCCAGCTTCACGATCAGCTCCCCAATCAGCTTCACGGTCCGCCGTAGTCCCAGTCGCGGCTGTGTTCAAGCGGGCGATGGCACAGGTGCCAGCCACCGCCTTCACCGTGTTGGCCATCCTCGCCATTGGCGTGGTCGCGGTGCCGGTATCGGCCGATGCCGGCGCGAGCCCACGGCCGCAAGAGGCGCCCGCCGTGTGTTTCGCCCCCGGTACCCCCACCTGGCGCATCCGGCAGGTAACGGCCTTCGCCCGCGGCAACACCGGCCTGACGGCTTCGCGCGGTCGCTTTCAAGGTCTGCCCGCCAACCGCTGGTCCACGACTGCGAGCAGCGGTGGTGGGCTCGCGCAGGGCGATCCGACAGTGATCACCTGGAGCTACCTGGCGGACGGCGTCAGCATTCCCGGCAACCAGGTCCCGGGCGAGCCCACCGCACCGTCGAATCTGCGTGCCTGGCTGGGCGGCATTTACGGCGACTTCGCGACCTGGCATGCGATTTTCGTTGCGGTCTTCACTCGCTGGTCCGAGCTCACGGGCATCGCCTATGTCTATGAACCGAACGACGACGGTGCGAGCTTTGGGCCGGGCGGTGCCCCTGGCCTGGCCGGTGTGCGCGGCGACGTGCGGGTGGGCGCGCATTTCATCGACGGCAGCCCGGCTGGGGGTTCCGTTCTGGCGTACAACTTTTTCCCAAACAATGGGGACATGGTGATCGATAGCGCGGACTCCTTCTTCAACAATATCGGTGGCAATTCGATCCGCATGCGCAATACCCTGGCCCATGAGCATGGACATGGCATCGGCCTGCGTCACGTGTGTCCGATCGCCCAGACCAAGCTGATGGAGCCGATCCTCACCACCAGCTTCGACGGTGCCCAGCACGACGACACCCTCGGTGGGCAGCGAGGCTATGGCGACCCGGACGAGCCCAACGATGTCCGCGCTGCAGCCAGCGGTCTGGCCGCCTCGGCTGTGACCGTGGCTGGCCGAAGTATCGATGACAATCTCGATGTTGACTGGTACCGCTTCCCCGGCGCAATCGGGGAGCAGATCAGCTTCACCCTCCAGCCTCTGGGCATGAGCTACCTCGAAGGACCGCAGAATCCCGATGGCACCTGCTCGGCCGGTACCACCTTCGATTCGCTGGTGCGCAGCGACCTGGCGCTCGAGGTCCGTGACAGCGATGGCGTCACCATCCTGGCAAGCGCCGACGCTGGGCCCGCGGGCGTGGCCGAATCGATCACCAACCTCAGCCTGCCGCGCTCGGGCAACTTCTTCGTGCGCGTGGCCGGTGCCGACAACGCAGCACAGCTTTATGACCTCACCGTGGCTGGGATCGGCACCCTTTTTGCCGACGGTTTCGAATCGGGCGACACCTCTGCGTGGTCGGCTGCCATACCGTAGTGCCCTGTGTGCATATATCTTCTCGCTCATGATCAGATGGGTTCGCAGCAAGCAGCATCTCGGCAAACGCAAGCGCAAGCGGGCGATCGGCATGTGGATGCGGTGATTGCAACACCCCCCCCCAACAGGTGCCCCCAACAGGTGCCACCCTCTTGTCAAGTCTTTGATTCCAGGAGGGTTAGGGCTTTTCGACCGGATGCGGGATGTCCCAGTGTGGCAGCTCGGTGGCGCCGTTTCTCAGGAAGTGCTGGAGCCATCGCAGGAGACGTGCGGTGTAGTCCTCGCGTGCGGCCTGGCGGCGGTTGCCGTGGCCCTCATCGGGGTAGCGGACCATTCGCACGGGGGCTTGGCCGAGGAGCTTCAGGGCACGGAAGAGTTGCAAGCTCTGGGCTGGATGGACGCGGGTGTCGGCGCTGCCGTGCGCGATGAGCAGCGGGGTGCGCGCGTTGGCAAGGTGATGAATCGGGCTGCGCTCGAGGGCATGGACAGCTCGCTCCTAGGGATCATGGTGGGCGTGGACGGCACGGTCTTCCTTGGGGATATCGGTGGTCAACGCTTTTGAGGTCTTGTTCGATATTCCATTGAACATAACACCAGCGTGAAAACGCTCGCTGTGGCGTGTGCATAGCCAGGCCGTGGCATAGCCGCCGTAGGAGGCTCCGGTGACGCCGACGCGTTCTGGGTCGACCCAGCCCGCAGCGACCAGGTGGTCGACGGCGTCGACCAGGTCGTCGAACTCGGCGCCGGCAGCATCGCCCTGGCCGCGCATGGAAAACGCCACGCCGCGACCGGTGGAGCCGCGGTAGTTGGGGAAGAAGACGACGTAGCCATGGGCTGCCAGTAGCTGGCCGGGGGACGAGTACGTGGTCGACCAGCCGTTGCGGATATGGCTCTCGGGGCCACCGTGGACGATCAACACCAACGGTTTCGGAACGCGCTGGGCACCCGCTGGCCGATGCGGTTCGATCAGGATGCCTTCGAGCTCGAGCCCGTCGCGGGCGTGCCAGCGCTCGGGCCGCTGGGGCGCGAGCTTCAGGCCACGGAGCCACGGATTGACCTCGCTGCGGCGAACGGGGGCTTCGCCCAGACGCAGCGTGTAGAGCTCGGGGGGATGGTCGGGACGCTCGCCACGAAGTACCGCTTGCTGGCCATCTTGTGCCAGCGCCAGGTCGCGGATGATCGGCAGGCCGTCGTGGCCTGCGTCGAGCAGCGGTGTGCGGCGGCCCGCGAGGTCGACCGTGCCGAGTTCGGTTTCGACACCGATGTCGGCCACATAGACCAGGCTGTCTGGCGAAGCCCAGGCGATGGATGTGATGTGGCCATCGAGATCGGGGAGAACGTCGCGCAATACACCCGTGTCCGCCCGGGCGCCGGACACGGGGGCCACAAACAAGCGACCCTGTTTGGGATCGCGGCGATCGCATGCCGAGATCATCGCCAGATGGCGACCATCCGGCGCCAGATCGAAGGCGCCGAGCTTTCCGGGGTTGGCGAAGCGCATCACCGGTTTGCCGCGCGCGACCTCGATCAGGTGCACGCGCTTTTCCATGTAGCGATCGTCGACCAGCGGCCACGGCGCCAGCGCGATGGCGAGATGACGGCTGTCGTGCGACCAGCGAAGATCGAAGACCGAGCCCGCAAGCGTCAAGGTGCGTGCTTCGCTGCGCTTGCCCTGCGCCGTCGAAGAGACGCTCGATCGTGGGTCGAAGGCTTGGATGCAGAGCCGCGTCGGCAGCCAATCTTCCTCGAAGACCTCCTGATTGAAGCCTTTCTTTCGTGCCTCGAGGCGTGCCTTGGATGCAGCTTGCGGGGCGAGAAAGGCGACCTGCTTTCCCGTCGGCGCGATGCGGAAGTCCCGGATGCTGGTGGCGTAAACCGCCGTGCGCCGTGCTTCGCCGCCATCCACTGGCACGGTCCAGATCGCGATCTCGCGGTCCTTGCCGCGGCGGGCCAGGAAGGCGATGAAGCGACCGTCGGGGGTGAAGCGGGGTGCGGAGACATTCTCCTGACCCGCGATGTAGGCGCGCGCAGGCTGCTGCTCGGGGCCGGTGACATGCAGCTCGGCCCAGGCCGGGCCGTCCGCTTCCCGCGACAGGTCGCGCGGTACCTTGAGGACAAAGGCGGCGTGGCGACCATCGGGCGCGATCGCGATGTCGCTGACGTGGCGCAGTGCGGCGATGTGGGCGAGCCCAAAGCCTTGCGGGCGAGGGTCGCTCTGCTGGTCGGTCTGGATCGTCGGGTCAGATTGGCTCATCGGCTGGCGAGCGTATATCAGGTGTCGATGCCACCGGCCGCGGGCCACCAGGGTTCCCGGGGCGCTGCACGCGCTCCGTGGCCACCCCGCCCTGGGATTCGCTGACCTGGCGCGGGCGAGCGTGACTGCGACCGAGCAGATTCGAGGTAGAATGTCGCCGGCCTCCAGACCGTAGGTTCCCCTGGACGTCGCGGCGGTCCGGCTCTCGAGCCGCTGTCGTCGAGGATCTGAAGACCGTGTCGCTCGAGCTCAGCCCCCGCCAACGCGCCACCGTCGCTGCCGCCATCACCCTGGTCTCGGCCGTGGTGTTGGTCGCGGCGGTGGTCCTCGCCGCGATGTACGTGGGTCGGTTTTTCGGCCACTTCTCCCAGGTTTTTCTGCCTCTGGCGGTGGCGGCGTTGTTGGCGCTCGTGCTCAAGCCCTTCTACCAGTTGCTGAACACCAAGCTGCGGCTGCCACCGGTGGCCGCGGTGGCGGCAGTCTTTCTTTCGCTGTTGCTGCCAGTGGCGGGGCTCCTGTGGTTTTTCGGTGGCTTGGTGTTTGACCAGATCGCCGATTTGATCGAGCGTGTGCCGGCGCTGTGGGATCGCGCCGCCACCGAGATCAGCGATCGCCTGCCACAGCTCCAGGCGTTTTGGCAGAACCACCCCTGGGCCCATCGGCTGCGCACAGCGCTCGAAGCACGCCAGGAAGACCTGGTCGCGGGCCTCGGGATCTTCGGCGGCCATGCCCTGTCCGCAGGTGCCACCCTCCTGCGCGCCACCTTCGGCTTGCTGAGCTGGGCAGTGCTGCCGGTCTATCTCGGTTTCTTCTTGATGGTGGAGCCGAAGATTCCCGAAGGACAGAAGGTTCTGCCCTTTCTCAAGGCGAAGACCCGCCAAGACGTGCTCTACCTGGTCGGCGAGTTCGTCGAGATCATGGTGGCCTTCTTCCGCGGCTAGCTCCTGATCGGCCTGCTTCAGGGCATGCTGTTCGCGCTCGGCTTCTCGATCGTCGGGCTCCGCTATGGGCTGATCTTGGGGTTGATGTTGGGTTTTCTAAATATTATTCCTTATCTTGGAAGCATCGTCGGACTGGCTATCGCCCTGCCCCTCGCCTTCTGGCAAACGGGCGGCGGCCAGGCCATGGTGCTCGCGGTGATGGTGGTGTTCGTGATCGTCCAGATGATCGAGGGCTACTTTCTGACCCCGCGGATCATGGGCAATCAGACCGGGCTGCATCCCCTGGCGATCATCCTGGCGGTGTTTTTTTGGGGTTCGGCGCTCGGCGGTATCACCGGCATGGTCTTGGCCATCCCACTGACCGCCTTCCTGGCCAGCTTCTGGCGCCTGGCGCGCGACAAGTACATCACCGAGCTGGTCTGAGGCCGGCGCGACCGGCCGGTCGGAGGATTCCGGATCCGCTGCAACCTCACCGGGCGCCGGTGCGTACAACCGGAGTCGTGTGCCGAGCACCTCCGAGAGGGCCAGCAAGATGACTGGCGTCGAAAGGTGGCCACACGACCCGCGAGACGACCAGACCAGAGTACCTGCAAGACACAGGAGGCCTGACCTTGGATAGACGCCAGTTTCTCCGGCTTGGCGGCTTCGGCGCGGGCGCGCTCGTGGTGCCGGTGTTGGGCAGCCCACGCGCCTGGGCCGACGGTGGGACCGGAGCCCAAAGTCCGATCCCCAGCGCCTCCAGGAAGGCGCTCGCCGATGCTGCCCTCGAGAGCGCGACGTCGAAGGGCGCGACCTACGCGGACGTTCGCATCGGTCGCTACTTGAACCAGTTTGTGATCACCCGCGAAGACAAGGTGCAAAACCTGGTCGACACCGAATCCTTCGGTGCGGGTGTGCGGGTGATCGCCGGCGGTACCTGGGGCTTCGCAGGCACCTCGGACGTGTCCAAGCAAGGTATCGCCCAGGCGGCGGCCGAAGCGGTGGCGATCGCCAAGGCCAATGCCAAGCTGCAGACCGAGCCGGTGCGGCTGGCGCCGGTCAAGGGCGTCGGCGAGGTGCGCTGGAAAACACCGATCGAGACGTCGAGCTTTGACGTGCCGATCCGGGAGAAGGTCGATCTCTTGTTGGCGGTCAACGATGCTGCTCTGTCGTCTGGAGCGAGCTTCATCAATTCGTTTCTGTTTCAAGTCAACGAGCAGAAGTACTTTGCCTCGACCGACGGCTCGTACATCGACCAGGATATTCACCGCCTGTGGCCGCGATTCAATGTCACCGTCATCGACAAAAAGAGCGGTACGTTCAGGAGTCGCCAGTCGCTGTCCGCACCCGTGGGAATGGGTTGGGAGTATCTGGCAGGCAAGAAAGAGGACAAGATCGTCGGCCCGGCAGTGGTCTATGGCAAGAGCTACGACATGATCGAGGACGCCAAGAATGCCTCGCGCGAAGCCCAGGAGATGCTCAGCGCGAAGTCGGTGGCACCGGGCAAGTACGACTTGGTGCTCGATCCGAGCCATCTTTGGCTGACCATTCATGAGTCGGTCGGGCATCCTCTCGAGCTCGATCGGGTGCTCGGTTACGAGGCCAACTATGCGGGTACCAGCTTCGCGACCCTCGACAAATGGCGCTCGAAATCATTCCACTACGGCTCGGACGCGGTGCATCTGGTCGCTGACAAGACCCAGCCGGGCTCGCTGGGCGCTGTCGGCTACGACGACGAAGGCGTGCGATGCAAGCGCTGGGATCTGGTGCGAAAGGGCATTCTGGTGGGCTACCAGGCGATTCGCGATCAGGCGCACATCCTCGGCAAGAAGGAGAGCGATGGCTGCTGCTACGCGGACAGTTGGAGTTCGGTGCAGTTTCAGCGCATGCCGAATGTCTCGCTCGAGCCGGGTACCACCGCGCTGTCGGTCACCGAGATGATCAAAGGCGTCGAGAAGGGCATCTACATCGTCGGTGATGGCTCGTTCTCGATCGATCAACAGCGCTACAACTTTCAGTTTGGCGGCCAGCTATTCTTCGAGATCAAGGATGGCAAGATCGCCGGCATGCTGCGCGACGTGGCCTACCAGTCGAATACGCAGGAGTTCTGGAACAGTTGTGTCGCGATCTGTGACCGGCGCGATTACCGTCTCGGCGGCTCGTTCTTTGACGGCAAAGGCCAGCCCGGGCAGGTTAGCGCGGTGTCGCATGGTAGCTCGACCTCGCGCTTCAACGGCGTCAACGTGATCAACACCGAACGGAAACTGGGATGACCGGCATGGTCATGCGCGACCCGAAGGGGGCCCTTGGGACATGACGATTCTGCGTCGGGAAGAAGCCAAGGCGATCTTGACCAAGGTCACCGGATTTTCCAAGGCAGACGCCTTGGAGGCGAGCCTCAATGGCGGACGAAACGGCAACATCCGCTACGCACGCAACAGTGTGTCGACCAGTGGTTCGGTCGAGGATACGACGCTGGTGGTGCGATCGAACTTCGGCAAGCGCTCCGGCACCGCGACCATCAATGAGCTCAACGAGGCATCGCTCGAAAAGGTGGTGCGCCGGGCCGAGGCGCTGGCCAAGTTGGCGCCCGAGAACCCGGAGTTCATGCCGGTGCTCGGACCGCAGGGCGCGTACCTCGCGTCCCCGGCGCACTTCGCTGCGACCGCGGCGATCGATCCTGCATACCGTGCCAAGGCGGCCACCGACTCGATCGGACCGTCGCGGTACAAGAAGCTGGTGGCTGCTGGGTTTTTGCAAGATGGCGATGGTTTCCAGGCGATGATGAATACCAAGGGGCTGTTTGCCTACCACCGCGCCACGGATGTCGAGTTCTCGGTCACGGTGCGCACCGAGGATGGCACCGGATCGGGCTGGGTGAGCCGCGATTTCAACGACGCTGCCAAGCTCGATACCGGCACGGCCTCCCAAATCGCCATCGACAAGGCGCTCGGCTCGCGCCGACCCAAGGCGATCGAGCCTGGAAAATACACGGTGATCCTCGAGCCGGCCGCCTCCTCCGGGCTGATCCAATTCATGTTCGGCAGCTTTGATGCCCGCCAAGCGGATGAAGGTCGCAGCTTTCTGGCCAAGAAAGGCGGTGGCACCAAACTGGGCGAGAAGCTGTTCGATGAACGGGTGAGCATCTGGAGCGATCCTTCGCATCCCGAGGTGCCGGCCGTTCCCTGGTCGCAAGATGGGCAACGTCGCGACAAGACCATATGGATCGATCGGGGCGTAGTGAAGAATCTTTTCTACTCGCGCTACTGGGCGCAGAAGCAAGAGAAGAAGCCAATACCGTTTCCGGCCAATGGCATCATGCGCGGAGGCGAACAAACGACCGAGCAACTGATCGCGGAAACCGACCGGGGCATTCTGGTCACCCGCACCTGGTACATCCGCATGGTCGATCCGCAGACGCTCCTGCTGACCGGTCTCACGCGCGACGGTACCTTCTTTATCGAGAACGGGAAGATCGCCTTCCCGGTGAAGAATATGCGGTTCAACGAGAGTCCGATCATCATGCTCAACAATATTGAGGCGCTGGGTCGGCCGGTGCGCCAGGACGGCAACCTCATTGCGCCGATGCGCATCCGGGACTTTACGTTCTCGAGCCTTTCCGACGCGGTATAGCCTGAAGCGGTATAGCCTGAAGCGGTGTAGCATGAAGCGGTGTAGCCCGCGGTGGCACAGCAGCGGTGGGTACGCTCGGTAGCGCTGCGACAAAGCTGATATCGTCGGCGCGATGCTGGCTGTGGCACACCGCGGGAATGTCGTGATCGCGGCGTGCTCGAGCGCCGGGATCGTGCTGCATCTGATCCTCCGCTTCCTGGTCCACACATCGTCGCTGGCGGCGGTGCTCCCGTTGTTCGCGGTGCTCGCCTTCGGCGGCGTGCCGCTGCTGTACGGCCTGGCCAAGGGCCTGATCCGGCGCGAGTTCGGATCGGATCTTTTGGCCGGCATCTCCATCGTTACCTCGGTGCTGCTCGGTGAGTACCTGGCGGGATCGATCGTGGTGCTGATGCTCTCCGGCGGTGAGGCGCTCGAAGGGTATGCCCTGCGCAGTGCTTCCTCGGTGCTCGCTGCGCTCGCCCGGCGCATGCCCTCGGTGGCCCATCGCCAGCAAGGTGCCCAGCCAGGTGCCCAGCCAGGTGCCCAGCAAGATGAAGTTGCCGGCGAGATCGTGGACCTGGCGATCGAGGAGATCGCTGTCGGGGATCTGCTGGTGGTCTATCCGCACGAGACCTGCCCGGTGGACGGAGTGGTGGTCGAGGGCCGAGGCGTCATGGACGAGTCCTACCTCACGGGCGAGCCGTTCCAGATGACCAAGACCCGCGGCTCGCGGGTGATCTCGGGCGCCATCAACGGTGAGTCGGTGCTGCGGGTCCGGGCCACCCAGCGCAGCGCCGACTCGCGCTTCGCCAAGATCATGGAGGTGATGCGCGAATCCGAGCGCACGCGGCCGCGCCTCAGGCGCCTGGGGGATCGCCTGGGGGCGTTTTACACGCCGCTGGCGCTGGCGGTGGCGCTGGTTGCCTGGGTGAGCAGCGGCGAGGCCATCCGCTTTCTGGCGGTGCTGGTGATCGCCACTCCCTGCCCCTTGTTGATCGCCATCCCGGTCACCATCGTCGGCTCGATCTCGCTGTGCGCGCGGCGTGCGATCATCGTCAAGAGCCCGGTGGTGCTGGAGCAGATGGCCGCTTGCCGGACAGCGATATTTGACAAGACAGGCACGCTCACCTATGGCGAGCCAGAGCTGACCGAGTCGCGGATTGCCCCGGGCTTTGCGCCGAAGGAGGTGCTGGCGCTGGCCGCCAGCCTGGAGCGCTATTCGAAGCATCCGTTGGCCCGCGCCTTGATCGCCGCTGCGCACGCGGCCGCGATCGTGCCGCGCGAGGCGGCCGAGGTCAGCGAGCGCCCGGGCGAAGGGCTGATCGGAACGGTGTCAGGACACCGCGTCGAGATCACCAGCCGGCAACGGATCCAAGCCCGCAAGGTGGCGGGCGCGGAGGACATGCCGCCGATCGCAGGCGGGCTTGAATGTGTCGTGGTGATCGACGATCGCTATGCCGCGACGCTTTGTTTCCGTGACGCGCCGCGGCGCGAAAGCCGCTCCTTCGTGGCGCATCTCGGCCCCCGGCATCGCTTCGGGCGGGTGATGATCGTCTCGGGTGACCGCGAGTCGGAGGTGCGCTACCTCGCCGAGGAGGTGGGGATCGAGCTGATCTATGCCCAAAAAACGCCGGAGGAAAAGCTGGCGATCGTGCGCGCGGAGACCGGACGCGCAAAGACTCTCTACGTGGGGGATGGCATCAACGATGCCCCGGCGATGATGGCGGCGACGGTCGGCATGGCGATCGGGCAGGACAGTGATGTGACCAGCGAGGCGGCGGGGGTGATCGTGATGGAGAACACACTCGAGAAGGTCGACGAGTTCATGCATATTAGCACGCGCATGCGCTCGATCGCTTTACAAAGCGCCGTCGGTGGCATGCTGCTGAGCGTCGCCGGCATGCTGGTGGCGGCGTCCGGCGCCCTGAGCCCGGTGGGTGGCGCCCTCAGCCAAGAGGTGATCGATGTGTTGGCGGTGGTCAATGCCCTGCGTGCGGCGCTACCGCCCAAGGTGATCAATGATTTGTGAGATAAGCGGAGGCTCCGATCATGCCTGATTTTACCTTTACCCGATTGCAATACGCCTCGGGAAACTGGGACGTTGACCAGCGCATGCCGGCGAACCTGCTCGATTCCCTGATCCAGTACACGACACTCGAGGTGACCCCCGAGGAGCAGGTGCTCGCGCTGCGCGATCCGGCCATGCTGCACGCTCCGTTTTGCTACCTGGCCGGGCACCGCCTGGTGCAGTTTGACCGCGACGAGCGCAGCAACTTCGCGTACTACGTCCGAAATGGTGGCTTTGTCTTCGCGGACGATTGCAACCACGATATCGACGGGCTGTTCGCCCGCTCCTTCGAGGCCCAGATGGCCGACATCTTCGGCCCCGACGCGCTGCACAAGATCCCGAATGACCATCCGCTCTACCACGCCTTCTTCGACTTCGACGACGGGCCACCGACCACCACCTTCGAGCTCAACGGCTGGGGTGATGACCTGGTGCACGACTACCTGAAGGCGATCGAGATCGATGGTCGAATCGCCGTTCTCTACAGCAACAAGGACTATGGTTGTGAGTGGGATTACGACTTTCGAAACAAACGATGGCTGGCGGAAGACAATACGAAATTTGGTGTCAACATCGTGATCTATGCGATGACGGCCTGATGCCCAGCAACCTTGGCCGGGCGGCGACGTAGGAAGCGTGGGCAGCCCGCGCATGCTTGGGGGAAGGTCTCGATGAGTGAATCGCTCGCCACGTGGAAGCTTGATGACAGCCGCCTCGACGAGGCTGCTGTCGAGCGGCTGGTGGCCCGGTTGGCGCCGCTCGAGGATGCCATCGCAGCGGTCATCGTCGGTCAGAAGACGGTCGTGCGCCAGGTGGTGGTGACCTTGCTGGCGGGTGGCCATGCGTTGCTCGAGGGTGTTCCGGGGCTGGCCAAGACCTTGCTGGTGCGCTCGCTCGCCGATGCGCTCGCCCTATCGTTCAAACGCATCCAATTCACGCCGGATTTGATGCCGGCCGATATCTTGGGTACCGATGTGCTGGAGGAGGATCCCAAGACCGGCCGCCGGCGTTTCTGTTTCCGACCCGGGCCGATCTTCGCCAACCTGGTGCTCGCCGACGAGATCAACCGCAGCCCGCCGAAGACCCAATCCGCCTTGCTCGAGGCGATGGAGGAGCGGGCGGTGACCTGGGGCGGCGAGACACGCGCGCTCGCGAGGCCGTTTTTCGTCCTGGCGACCCAGAATCCGATCGAGCAAGCGGGTACCTACCCACTGCCCGAGGCACAGCTCGACCGCTTCTTGCTGCACATCGCGCTCGCGTACCCGAGCGCCGAGGAGGAGGTCGAGATCTTGGCCACCACCACCGGCGATCACCAGCCGCAGGTGGTGCCGACGATGGATGGCGAAACGCTCATAGCGCTCCAGCATGTGACCCGCCAGGTGCACATCAGCCGCCCGCTGCTGGCGTATGTGAGCCGCCTGGTGCGTGCCAGTCGGCCGCAGGCTGCCGCGATCGAGGTGGTACGCGACGCCGTCGCCTGGGGCGCAGGACCGCGCGCCGGCCAGGCTCTGGTGCTCGCGGCAAAAGCCCGGGCCCTGGTTTGCGGCCGCTTCGCGGTGGTGGTCGAGGATCTTCGGGCGCTGGCGCCTCCCGTGCTTCGCCACCGGCTGGTGATCGGCTTCCGCGGTCAGGCCGAGGGCATCGATGCCGACACCGTCACCGCCCGAATGCTCGAGCAGGTGCCGCCGACGGCCAGCCCGCTCGGCCGATGAGCGTCTCGCGAGGCATTGTCGACGCCGCAGCGCTCGCTGCCAGTGCCGATCTCGCCCTGCTGGCCAAGACCGTGGTCGAGGGCTCTCTCGCCGGCCTCCATCTCGACCTGCGGCCGGGCGCGGGGATGGCCTTTCGCCAGTACCGTCCCTACCTGCCGGGGGATGACCTGCGGCGGGTGGATTGGCAGGTGTATGCGCGCAGCGATCGGCTGATGGTGCGCGAGGCCGAGGTGGATCGGGAGATGCGGGTGCGAATCTTGCTCGACGCCAGTTTGTCGATGGCCAGCACCGATCCGGCCAGCGGACGTGCCGGCCCGGCACCGAGCAAGCTCGACTACGCGCGCCGTCTCGCCGCCTGCATCGCCTACCTGCTCGAGCGCCAGGGCGACCGTTTGGAGGTGCACGCGCTGACCGGCGGCCGCCGGCAGGACTTGGTCGCTGCGCAAGGCAGCGGGCGCGTGCCTCGATCGCGCTCTGGCAGCCCGGGTCTCGCTCCGCTATGCACGCGGCTGGCGCAGCTCGAGCCCGCGGGCCGCTGGCCGGCGTGGTCCGCACTGGCCCCGATTCTCGCCGGCCCCGGACACGCTCGGGAGCTGACCGTGGTGCTCAGTGATCTATACCAGCAGCGAGACGAAGTGCGCGCGACGCTACGCGGGCTGGCGGCTGCCGGCTGCGAGATCCTGGTGGTGCAGATGCTCGGCCGCGCAGAGCTGGAGCTCTCGTGGCACGGCGATGTGATGTTCGAAGACCTGGAAAGCGGCGAGACGGTGCGGACCGATGCCGATGCCCTGCGGCCGATCTATCGCCAGCGGCTTCGGGCCATGCTCGGCGCCTGGCGCCGCCAGGTGCTCGACCTGGGCGGCGACTACCATCTGCTGATCACCGACCAACCGCTGGCCGAAGCGTTGCGCGCGCTCTTGACGCGCCGTCTTGCGGCGCGTGGTGGCCGCGCCGCTCGGGCGGCAGACGGCGGCCCGACGGCCGGCCTGCCCGCTGGGCACGCGCGCGCACCGGGCGGCCCGCGGTAGGTCGGGGAAGGTCCTGGTGCCGGCGCTCGCCTTGCTCGACCCGCGGTGGTTATGGGGCCTTATCGCCCTCGCCGTGCCGCTCGCCATCCACCTGCTCAGCCGGGGCCCGGCCCGGCGGGTCGCGGTGGGCAGCATCGCCTTGCTGCGCGTGGGTACCAGCCGGCGTCCGCGACGCTGGCGTTTCACCGAGCCCGGGTTGGCTGCTGTTCGTGGCCTGCTGATCGCCACCGTCGTGCTCGCCCTGGCCGCACCTCATGCCCTGCCACGCACGGTGCCAGCGGTCTGGGGACTGGTCGGTGCCGAGGTCTGGGCGACGCTGCCCCATTGGCGGCGCCAGGCCCCCGCGATCGCTTCGCGCCTCGAGGCTCTGGCCGCGGGTGGCGCCTTGCACCTGCTGCGCCCGGGCCTGCCGGCGGTCACCTCATCACCAGCGACGAGCTCGGATCGCGGTCCAGACACCGAGTCTGGGTCGACGGACGTTGATCGCGCCGCTGCGGGGGCTGGCGGTTCTTGGTCGCTGCTGCTCGAGGCCGAGGCCATGGCACCCGAGGGCACTCGCTTCGCCGTCTTCACCCACGGCACCGTCGGCGAGCTGTTGGGCGCGCGCCCGGCGCTCACCGGCGATGTCACCTGGACCGCGGTGCGCCCGTCGCCGGCCAGTTGGACGCTGCGCGCGGTGGCGCAGGGTGGTGGGCTGCGACGGTGGATCGCACGCTCGGACCGCTGGCAAACGGCGGTCTCGCAAGCGGCGGGCAGCTCGGTCGAAGGCAGCTCGGTCGGTGGCAGCTCGGTCGCGGCTGCGCCTTTGCCTCTGGCCCGGCCCTTGCGCATCGTGCTGCTGAGCCAGCCGCAGCGCGCCGCCGACGCTGGCTACGTGGCCGCTGCCATCGCCGCGGCCAGCGACGCTGGATTCCTGCCGGTGACGGTCGATCGCGCGACGCTCACAAGCAGCGCTGCCGACGCGTCACGCCCGGTGCCCGCGGCCGACATCGCGGTTTGGCTTTCGGCGACCGACGTGCCCAGCGCCTGGCGGACATGGGCGCATGGCGGGCGGCTGCTGGTGCGCGATGCCCGCGGCGATCGCTACCGCGACTGCGATGCTCGGCTCAGCTTGCCCGAGGTCTTGCACACGGTGGTCATCCGCCGCTGCGCCGAGCGTGCGCCAACCGCGGCTGATGGGAACCGGATGACAGCGGCGCTGTGGCGCGATCACCAGGGCCGGCCGCTGCTGTCGGTGGCGGCGGGAGGCGGCATGATGGTGTTTGCGGGGCGCTTTCATCCCGCCTGGTCGGACCTCGTGGGCTCGCCGGCCTTTGTCGCCTGGTGGGCGGCGCTGCTCGATCAGCGCGCGCGCGCACTGGGCATCGTCACCGCCATGCCAGCACGCGATCGCCGGCAGGCACGTGCTGAGGATCGGCAACCTGGCGAGCGACCCCGCAGGTTGCCGCGCATGGTCGCGGTGCGCACGGACGCGGACGCCGGGCTGGGCGAGCTGTTGTGGGTGCTGGCCGCTGTGCTGTTGGTGACCGAACGGGTCTGGGCGCAGCGCAGGTGGCCATGAGCGAAGCCCCCGCAGAGGTCCTCCGCCGGCTGGCGCGTCTGTGGCGCCGCCGCCGCCGGGCACAAGCGGCGATGGTAGCGGGTGGGCTATGGCTGCCGGCGAGTGCAGCGGCCGGCGTGCTGGCTGGCCGGCGGCTGGTGCCAGCGGTGCTCGCTGCGTTGCTTTTGGCCGTGCTCGCACTGCTCGCTGGCCGGCGCTGGCTGGCCCTGCGGCCCGGTGGCGTGCACGAGATCGCCGCCCACCTCGATAGCTGGTACCCGGCGTTCGAGCACAGCGCGGCGTTGCTGGTGGCGGAGACTTCAGCACTGGCGCCCGTGGCGCGTCTCCAGCGCGCGCGCACCGCGCGTGCCTTGACCGCCCACCGCGCGCCCGCGACGCTGGTGCCCCGCCAGTCGCTGCCGGCCGCCGGTGGCTGGCTGATGGCCGGCCTAGCAGCGGGGGCGGTGATCTGGTGGTGGCTGCCAGCGTCGCGGGCTCCGGCGGTCGCGCAGCCCGCCGCGCCCGCTGAGGCCTTTGTCCCGGCGGTGCCCGCGGCAGCAGCGGTGCGCGCCAGCATCGAAGCCTTGACGCTGCGCATCGAGCCGCCGGCCTACACCGGCCGGCCGGTGCGGACCGTGCGCAGCGTGGACGCACCCCGCGTCGAGGTGGCGGAGGGTGCGCACATTACCTGGCAGCTCGCGGCGCGCGGCGCAGACCCCGAGACCGCAGCCGAGTTGGTGATCGACGAGCGCACCGTGGGCTTTTCGCGGCTGGCGACCGGTCGCTTCCGCCATCGGGAGATCATCCACCGCGACCATGTCTTCGCCGCACGGCTGCGCGATGGCGCTGGCCAGGAGCTGGAGAGCACGGCCTATACCCAGCTCCGCATGCTGCGCGACCAGCCGCCCACGGTGCGGGTGAGGGCGCCGGCCCTGGTGGTCGAGATCGCCCCGGAAACGCCTGACGCACCCGAGAAGTCAAGGAGCGCTGGTTCCCGGGGTCTGGCCCTGACGGTGGTCGCCGAGGTGCGCGACGACTATGGCCTGGCGCGCACCTCGCTGGTCGCGACCCTGGCCCTGGGTGCTGGTGAGATGGTGCAGTTTCGCGAACAGCGTTTCGCACTCGAGCGGCGTGAGACGCGCGCCGACGCGACCCAGGTGCTGGTGCGCCGGCTCGACCTGGCAGCCCTCGGCTTGGTGCCTGGTGGCGAGCTGTACTTCTTGGTCGAAGCCTGGGACAACCGTCCCGGAGCGGCCCAGCGCACACGCTCGAGCACCCATGTGGTGCGCTGGCCCGGCGCCGGCACCGAGACGGTCGATCTCGGCGCGGGCCTGCCGATGCTGCTCGGCCCCGAGACCTTTCGCAGCCAGCGCCAGATCGTCATCGACACCGAACGCCTGCTCGCCGAGCGGTCGCGGCTGTCGGGCGAGACCGTGGCCTCGCGCGCGCGCTCGATCGCCTTCGACCAGCATGCGCTGCGCCTGCGCTACGGCGCCATCCTGGGCGACGAGTTCGAGGACGGACAGGTGGTCGGGATCGGCGAAGATGGTGCGGAGCGGGGCGATTCGAACGCCGAGGCGTCGCGCGCGGCCGGCACGGTACGCCACGACCGCGAACCGGGCTCGCCGGGCGAGGATCATCCGGGCGACCACGGAGAGTCCGCCGAACACGGCGGGCTGCGTTTCGGCACCGGCACCGGCGCAGCCGCGGTCCCGACCCGCCTGATCGACCTTGCGGGGGAGCTCGAGGGCGATTGGGTTCACGCGCACGACTCGAAAGAAAGCGCGACATTCTTCACCACTGAGACCAAGCGCGTGCTCAAGTCCTCGCTGGCCAACATGTGGGAGGCCGAGCTGAAGCTTCATCTGGGGGATGCGGAGGCGGCCTTGCCGTACGAGTACCGGGCGCTGCGCCTGCTCAAGCAGGTGCAGCAGGCCTCGCGCGTGTATGTCCGGCGGGTGGGTTTCGACAGTCCACCGCTCGATTGGTCCCGGCGGTTGAGCGCTGCCTTGGATGACATCCCCATCCGGCGACCCCACCATCGGAGCACCGCGCAAAGCGATCACCCGGCGGCGCGCCGGGCGCTCGCCGCGCTCGCCGGGCATGCGGCGAGCGAACCCGCCGTGCTCGCCAGCCTGCTCGAGGCCGCGGCGCGCGAGGTGGCGAGCGTCTTAGCGGGTGCGCGGGTCGATGTCGAGGCGCTGTCACGGCTGCGCTCAGCGGCCGCGAAATGCGCGGCCGGTCGCGCGCTCGAGCCGCGGACGCGATCCGCACTGGTGGCGGTCTTGTGGCAGCAGCTCGCGCTGCCAACCCCCACACCCAATCGCTCGGCCGCCAGCCGCAGCGCGCGATTCGAGCGTTACCAGCGTGCACTCGCAGCGGAGCTGGCAGCGCTTGCCAGCGCGCAGGATCCAGCGCCGGATGGCCGCCGGCGATGATCGTGGCTTCCGGCGTGGCTCCGGTGGTCGGCGTTGCGGGCTGGAGCCTGCTTGCAGGCGCTACGGCTTCGCTCGTCATCGTCGCGGTCAGCCTGGCGCTCGCGCTCTGGCAGCTCGCGGTGGCACGCCGCCGCCGGCCGCGACGCACCCGCCGTCTGCTCGCCGTCTGGCTGCTCATCGCCAGCCTCATGCTGCTCGCCCTGGGGCCGGCCCGGAGGCTGGACGAGGCCGGGTCGAGCACCCTGTTGATCACCGCGGGTGCCGGTCGCACCGTGCCCAGCGCCTGGCGTGGCGCCATCTATCGGCTGGCGGATGCTGCGCTCGACCCCGGCGCGGTCGCAGGCGCGG
>Ga0114931_10000133_pt1 | contig 80756 bp, 75 predicted proteins | sample 2SBtaG_FD_89579 | JGI IMG/M metagenome (GOLD analysis project Ga0114931, IMG submission 89579) | Deep subsurface microbial communities from Kolumbo volcano to uncover new lineages of life (NeLLi) - 2SBTROV14_V59a metaG | ecosystem: Environmental > Aquatic > Marine > Volcanic | place: Kolumbo...
ACTATTCCGCGTCGTTGTGCCTCGGCTTTGGCTTCCTGCGTCGCTCTACCTCCTCCATCCATGGAGTCGTTGCCCTGCACCCCCGCAAACCGACTCTTCACCCTGCCCAACTGAGGATTCTAGGTTCAAGGGCCCTGATCGTTGGCGAGGAAGGTCATGTGGGTCAGCCCCATCTGGCTGGCGGCGTCCATCGCGGTCATAACCGCCTGGTGGGGGGTGCGTGCATCGGCATTGATGATCACCGGGATGTTCTCAGCCCCCTTGACCGCTTTGCCGATGGCCGCCTTCAGGGTCTCGATCTGGCGATTGATGACCTCTCGGCGATTGACATAGAAGGTGCCCTTGCGATCGATGGTGATCTCTAGCTCCTGCGGCGGGTGTTCCCTCTCCTCACCGGTGGCCTGGGGGAGTTCGATGCGGATCTGTCGCTCGGTCTGAAAGGTGGTCGAGACCATGAAGAAGATCAACAACAGGAACACCACGTCGATGAGAGGCGTGATATCGACGTTGGTGGAGCGTCTACGCCGTGGCCGGAGGTTCATCCCGTCACTCCGTCAACCGTTCGCGTTCGCCATGGATCACCTCCACCAGCTTCAGTGCCTGCTCCTCCATGATCAGCACCAGCTCATCCACGCGCCCCATGAAGTAGCGGTGAAACATCAGGCTGGGGATGGCCACCGTCAGGCCGGCCGCGGTGGTGATCAGGGCCTCGGAGATCCCCCCGGCGAGTACCCCTGGATCACCCACGCCAGCGGTGACGATCACGCTGAAGACCTTGATCATACCGATGACCGTACCCAGCAGACCCAACAGGGGTGAGATGGCGGCGATGGTGCCCAGGGTATTGAGATAGCGTTCCAGGTCGTGGACCACCATCCGGCCGACCTCTTCGATGGCCTCTTTCATCACCTCCTTGGAGTGGTGACGATTGACCAGTCCCGCCGCCAGGATCCGCCCCATGGGTGAGCTGCCCTTGAGCTTGCCCAGATCGGCCATCCCCAGCTGGTTGTCCCGGTGCAGCTGCCAGATCTGTTTCAGCAGGTGGGCGGGTATCACCCGGCCCTTGCGCAATGCCCACAGGCGCTCCAGTACGATCGCCAGGGCCGCTACGGAACAGGCAATGATCGGCAGCATCAGCCACCCGCCGGATTTTACTAACTCGAACACCTTGCTATCGGTCCTTTTTTACATGGGGTTTACGGGTTACGAAATCTGCCGAGAGGGCGAGGATTCCGGATGCGTGCCCATCATACTGCATCGGCGTCCGGGCTTCACTCATCCCGGGATGGAGATGTGGACCAGTAGTGGGGATGCTGACGCCGAAACAGCTGGGGGAGGTCAAGGGGTCGATCCGGTCGCAGGTGAAATTCGATGGCGCCGGTGGCATAGGTGCGCAGGGTGCGGGCGCCCGCCGCCCGCCAGCGTTCGACTATCCGGGGTCTGGGAAAACCGAAACGATTCCGATAGCCACTGGCGAACAGCACATACCTGGGTCTCACCTCCGCCACCAGGGCCGCTGTTGAGGAGCTATTGGAGCCATGATGGGGGGCCACCAGGACATCGGCGTGCAGGCCGTCTCCATACGCCTGCACGAGACGCTGCTCGGCCGGTTTCTCCACGTCCCCTGGCAGCAGCAGGCGCCCTCCCGGGGTGATCACCCGCAGCACGCAGGAACGGTCGTTGGCATGAGGAAATCGGCCCTCCGCCGGGGGGTGCAGGAAGCTGAAATCGACCCCATCCCAGCGCCACTGCATGCCGGCCCGGCAGAGCTGGGCGTCACCGATCGCCGCCGGCTCACCGGAGAGAGTACGGGTCACCCGCATGGCCTGGCGCAAGGCCGTGACGCCGCCGGCATGGTCCTGGTCGGCATTGCTCACCACCAGCAGGTCGATCCGCCGGACCCCACGGCCACGCAGGAAGGGAACGAGTACCGACTGGGCCGTATTGAAGCCCGAGGCGTAGGCCGGGCCGGTATCATAGACCAGCAGGTGTCGCCGGGTCTGGATCACCGCGGAGAGCCCCTGGCCCACGTCCAAGAGGGTGAAATCGACCCCGCCCTCGGGAAGCCGGGGCGGCCGGTTGAAGAATAGCGGGGCCAGCAGCAAGAGGCCCAGCGGGCGACCCGGGACGCCCCGAGGGATTAACAGCAGCAGCCCCCCTGCCAGGCCCGCGCACCAGATCCACAACGGCAGACCGGGCAAGTGCAGCTGAGCATAGGGCAGCCCCGCCGACCAGTCCAGCAGTTGCAGGGTATAGTCTGCCAAGCGGTGGGTCAGCGCCAGCCAGGGGGCCGCCAGCAGCGGCCACTTCAGCAGCGGCAGGCCGAGCAGAATCAGGGGCACCAGCAGCAGGCTGAACCAGGGCACCAGCAGCAGATTCACCAGGGGTGCGATCAGTGAGACCCGGCCGAACAGGAACAGCAGCAGCGGCGCCAGCCCCAGGGCGATGGCCCACTGTACCTGTCCCCACTGGCGCCAGCCGGAACTACGGACGCCCCGACCAGCGACGCTGTAGAGGATCACCGCCACCGCCCCAAACGAGAGCCAGAAGCCGCTGCCCAGGGGCGCCAGGGGATCGCACAGCAGCACTCCGAACAACGCCAGTGAGAAGGAGCGGCCGAGGGAGACGGGACGCCCCAGCAGCAGTCCCCCCAGGCCCAGCCCGAGCATGATCAGGGCACGTTGGGTAGGAAGGGAGAAACCCGCCAGGGCCGCATAGAGGAGCGCCGCGATCAGGGCCAGCCAGGCCCCCGCCCGGGGTGCCGCCAGGTGCAGCATCAACCACTCGCTGCGCCGCCATGACCATTGCCCGACAAAGAACATCAGACCCGCCACCATGCCGATATGCAGCCCGGAGATGGCGACCAGGTGGTTGGTGCCGGTGCGCGCGAACAGCTCCCAATCCGCGCCGGTGAAGCCGCTGCGATCACCGACCGCCAGGGCCTGGACCAGAGCGGCGGCCCGCGGGTCCTGAAGCCGGGCGGCCAGCTCCCGGGCGATGGCCTGGCGGAACCGGGCCAGTCGCCCCCTGAAGCGGGCCCTGCCGAGCAGGTGGTTGCCCCGCCAATGGCGCACATAGCCGGTTGCCCCCACGCCCTGCTGATAGAGCCAGCGCTCATAGTCGAAACCACCCGGGTTGTGCAGTCCGTGCGGGCGTTTCAGGCGCACCTTGAGGCGCCAGACCTGACCCGCCTCCAGCTGCCCCCCCCCATCGAACCAGCTCAGGCGCAACCGCTCTACCTGCGGGACCTGGCGCTGCCCGAGGCGCAATTCCTTGACCGCCAGCTCGAAGCGTTCTACCCGCTGCGCCGTCTTCGGGATGGAGTCGATGACCCCGATTAGGATGAGGTCACGGCCCTCGAACGCCTGCGGCAGGCTGGCCGAGAGCTGTAGGAGCGCCCAGGCGAAGGCCCAGAAGAGACCGCTCAGCAGGGCCAGCAGGGGGCGCAACCAAGGCGTGGACCAGCCGAGGGGCAGCAGGAGCAGCAGCGAGAACCACCCTGGATGTGGCAGTTGGGGCAACAGCTGGAACCCGGCCACACCGATCACGAACCCCAGCAGAATCAGATTCATGGAGACTCCCTCCCCCATCCGGCAGCGATTGATTATTTATGTGGCGAATTGTCAAACGGCGTGCTTCAATAACCTTTTCAGCACCAGACCAGTCGATCCACCCCGCAGCAGCCTCCATGCCGAAGAACCTAATCAAGCGCATTACCCCCAGTCGGGAGGTGATCCGGCATAACAAGTATCTTCAGATCTTCGGTCAACGTCTGCACGATCCCAACCTCTGGCATATCAACCGACGCTCGTCTGCCGGGGCCGTTGCCGTGGGGCTCTTCATGGCCTTCGTGCCGATCCCCTTTCAGATGGTCCTGGCGGCCGGGGCGTCGATCCTGTTCCGTGTCAACATGCCCTTGTCGGTGGCCCTGGTCTGGGTCACCAACCCCATCACCATCCCCCCCATGTTCTTCTTCGCCTATCTGGTGGGCACCTGGGTCCTGGGGGTGCCGACCGCTGCACAGGACTTTCAATTCAGCCTGGAGTGGCTGCGCAATGGTGGCCTCAACGGCATCTGGCCCACCTTCCTGCTCGGTTGCTTTATCTGCGGCGCCGTCTCCAGCCTGGTGGGTTACTTTACCATCCGCGGGGTCTGGCGTCTGTTGGCGGTGCGCAAATGGCAAGGACGACGGCATGGCAAGGGGGGTTAGGGCCCTCCTTACTCTGGTCCTGCCTCAAGACTCAGGCGGCCATCGACCAGGTGCCAGACCCGATCCATGCGCGCCGCCAGCTCAGGGTCGTGGGTCACCACCACGAAGCTGGTGCCCTGCTCCCGGTTGAGTTCCAGCATCAGTTCGTAGACCTGGGCGGCGGTGCGCCGGTCCAGGTTGCCGGTGGGTTCGTCCGCCAGCACGCAGTCGGGGCGGTGCACCAGGGCCCTGGCTAGGGCGGCCCGCTGGCGTTCTCCCCCGGAGAGCTCCCCCGGCTTGTGTTGCAACCGCCCCCCCAGACCGACCCGCTCCAGCATAGCGGCGGCAAGGCCCCTGGCGTCGGCCACCGCTGAGCCACCGATCAGCAGGGGCATGGCGACATTCTCCAGGGCGCTGAACTCCGCCAGCAGGTGGTGGAACTGGTAGACGAAACCGAGATGGCGGTTGCGCAGCTGTCCCTGGACCTTCTCCGACAGGCCGAGCAGGTCTTGGCCGTCGAGTTCGACCTGCCCGCCATCCGGCCGGTCGAGCCCGCCCAGGCAGTGCAGCAGGGTGCTCTTGCCGGAACCGGAGCTGCCGACGATGGCGACCTGCTCCCCCCGCCGGACCCTCAAGTCGACCCCCCGCAGCACCTCCACGTGCAGTCGGCCCTGGGAGAAGGTGCGCCTGAGCCCCTGGCAGCGCAGCACCAGGGGTTGTTCATTCATAGTGCAGGGCCTCTGCCGGCTGGGTGCGTGAGGCCCGCCAGGCGGGATAGAGGGTCGCCAGCAGGGTCATGGCGAAGGCCGCCAGGCCGATGGTGAGGATGTCCTGCAGGTGGGGGTCCGAGGGAAGCTGGCTGATGTAGTAGATATTGGGGTCGAGAAAGTCGATCTTGAAGAGTCGCTCGATGCGGCTGACGATGGCCTCCACATTGTCCGCCAGCGCCAGTCCTCCCGCCATGCCGAGCAGGGTGCCGATGAAACCGATGGTCGCGCCCTGCACCACGAAGATCCCCATGATGCTGCCGGGCGAGGCGCCCAGGGTGCGCAGGATGGCGATGTCGGCCTGCTTGTCGGTGACCACCATTACCAGGGTGGAGACGATATTGAAGGCGGCCACGGCCACGATCAGCGACAGGATGATGGCCATCATACGCTTCTCCGTGCGCAGGGCGGCAAAGAAGTTGCGGTGTTGCATGGTCCAGTCGCTGACCCGGTAGTAGCCCCCCATCTTCGCCGCCAGTTCCCGGGCCACTCTCGGCGCCTGATAGAGGTCACGCAGTTTCAGGCGGATACCGGTCACCCCCTCTTTGAGGCGCATCAGCTTGGCCGCATCATGGATCTCCAGCAAGGCCACGCCCCGATCGTAGTCGCCCATGCCCACCTCGAAGATCCCCTGCACGGTAAAGCGCTTGAGCCGCGGCATGATACCCGCCGGCGTGACATTGATCTGGGGGGTCACCAGGGTCACCCGGTCACCCACTCCGACCCCCAGGGCCATGGCCAGCTCGGATCCCAGGATGATGCCGTACTTGCCCGGCTTGAGGCCGTCGATACTGCCACGCTTGATGGACTGGAGCACATCCGATACCCGCGGCTCTTCCTTAGGAAGGATCCCCCGCAGCAGCACCCCGCTCACTTGCCGGCCGTTGATCAGCATGCCCTGCCCTTCGACATAGGGGGCGGTCCCGATTACCTCCCGGTTCTTACCGGCCATCGCCTGCACCTCCACCCAGTCACGCAGGCCGCCCTCCACCGCCGAGATGGTGGCGTGGGCGGTCATTCCGAGAATCCGTTCACGGACTTCCTTGTGAAAACCATTCATAACAGAGAGCACGACGATCAGCGCCATCACGCCCAGTGTGATGCCCAGCATGGAGATCAGCGAGATGAAGGAGATGAAGTGGTTGCGCCGTTTGGCGCGGGTGTAGCGCAGCCCGACAAAGAGTTCGATCGGCTTGAACATAGGCGGGCATTAAACCATAACCACTCAACTTCCCAAATAATTTCTATGCGCAGGCAGGAGTGCTATATTTGTTCCGAGGTCAGGAAGGGCCTTGAGAGAATTCCCCAAGAGATTTTGCTGGAGTCACCATGAAACCCTGGTTAACCACTGCTTCTGTTATCGGCTTGCTGTGTCTCTCCACCGTCCCCTGGGCGGATGAGCTGCTGATCGACGCGATCCACAACGAGCCGGTCAACAGCCCCGAAGGCATCCCCCGTCCGACCCGTGGTATGACCATGAATCAGGTCAAGCGCCAGTTTGGTGAACCTGCCCAGGCCCACCCGGCGGTAGGCGAGCCCCCCATCACCCGCTGGGACTACCCAGACTATTCGGTCTTCTTCGAACACCAATATGTCCTGACCTCCGTAGTGCACCCTCAATAGATCCTGGCCCGTCTCCCGAGCGATCACAATCCGACGTCCTTGATTTCCGGCCCGATCGGCTGGAAACAGGGCCGGCCCGTATTCTTGACAAAAATAGTCGGTTATCTATACTCCGCGTCACTTCCATCCAAATACCAGGTAGCAAGCGATGCACAACAACCCCACCCAGGAGACCATGCGCTCGATCATTCAGCGCATCGCCACCGGCCCCGAACTGAGCAAGGATATCAGCCTGGAAGAGGCCAGCGCGGGCATGCAGGCGATCCTGGAGGGCCAGGTGGACGAGGTGCAGGCCGCCATCTTCTTCATCGCCCTGCGCATGAAGCGGGAGACCGACGACGAGAACAAGGGGGTGCTGGACGCCATTCTGCGGGCCTCCCACAGCAAGACCGCCGAGGTGGATGAACTGGTGTCCCTGGCGGACCCGTATGACGGCTTCAACCGCAATCTGCTAGTCGCCCCTTTCATCCCGGCAGTGCTGGCCGCCGCCGGCCTGCCGACCGTCAGCCATGGCGCGGAGGCGGTGGGGCCAAAGTTCGGCGTGACCCACCGGCAGGTCCTGCAGGCCGCCGGCCTCGACGTGGATCTGGATGTCGAGACCGCCGCCCAGAGGCTCAAGGACCCGAAAATCGGTTGGAGCTACCTCGATCAACGCCACTTCTGCCCCGCCCTGCATCGCTTGATACCGCTACGCCGGAAGGTCATCAAGCGCCAGGTGTTGACGACCGTGGAGGTGCTGGCCAAACCCCTGTCGGGCCAGCACAAGACCCACCTGGTGACCGGCTATGTACACAAACCCTACCCGGCGAAATACGCGCAACTCGCCCGCCACGCCGGTTTCGACGGCGCCCTGCTGATACGTGGCACCGAGGGTGGTGTGATCCCCTCCCTGAGGCAACAGGGAAAGGTCTTCCGTTACCTGGAAATGGGCCAGGAGGCCCCCTACGAGATCGATCCAACCGAACTGGACATCGTCCAGGAGGCCCGTGCCGTACCCTTGCCCGAGCAGATACAGCAGCAGGACAGTGGCGATGATGTGGCGCCCCTGGAAGAGCTCCGTCCCGCCGCCTTGGCGGCTGCCCAGGCTGGCCTCGGCGCATTCAGGGGTGAGCCCGGCCCGGCCTATGACTCCCTGGTCTATGCCAGCGCCCTGATCCTCTGGCACTGCGGCCGCCATCCCGAACTGGCGAGTGCCGCCAGGGAGGTGCGCGGGCTACTGGACCATGGTCGGGCCCTCGAACACCTGAGGTAACCGATGAATCGTTGGATATCCGTCGCCCAGGAGGGCGAGATACCTCCAGGGCAGATGAAGCGGGTCGAGATCGATGGCCGGCGCTATCTGATCGCCCATACCCGAAGCGGTTATTATGCGGTGGACGACCGCTGCAGCCACGAGGATGTCTCCCTCTATCTCGGCTGCATCCAGGGCGAGGCGGTCAAGTGCTCCCTGCATGGCAGCCGTTTCAGCCTCAAGACCGGCCAACCCCTGGAGGAACCCGCCAGCGAGCCCATCGCCACCTATGCCATCCGCTGCCACGACGGCGTGGTCGCCATAGACCCCAACCGCCCAGGTTCCTGATCACCAGACCGCAAATCTTCCACTGGTCAAGCGGATTGAATTGCTTTATATTTTGAACCGATAAGAACGGGCGTCCCCATAACGCCGGTTGGCGGGCCGGGAATCGGCCTGCTCTCCGAACCGGCAGATACAAAAAGAATCAGCAGCGAATCAGGAGCAAGGAGGCGGATAGCGATTCCTCAAGCTGAAAGAACGGAGACTCCCAATAACAGCTGCCCTGAAAATGGTGGGAGGAGTTCAAAAGTGAAATATCTCGTGCTGCTGACGCTTGCTTTTAGCTTGACCCTGGTGTGGCAGGCCATCGACCTGGAAAAGCAGTCCAAGAGCCTCAAGAGCGTGGAGTACGAACAGGTCTTCAAGAGCCAGCCAGGAACCACCAGCTAGCCGCCGGTCAGCGACATTACCCGTACCACCTCACCCGGCTTTTCATTGAATTCGTGGCGTTCCGGCTTGCGGGCGATCGCCCCCAGCAGGGCCTGTTTGATCGCATCGTCATCCAACCCCTGGCGCAGCAATGGCCGCAACTCCAGGTTATCGTGCTTGCCCAGACAGAGGTAGAGAGTCCCTTCCACCGAGAGTCTGACCCGGTTGCAGGTCTGGCAGAAGTGCTGTGACATGGGGGTGATAAAGCCGATACGCAGATTGGTGTCCTTGACCCGCACATAGTACGCCGGGCCACCCCCCCTCATCACTGCGGGTTCCAGGTCGAAGCGCTGCTCCAGCCCCTCACGCACCCGCTGCAGGCTGACATAGTGATTGGTGGCATTCCTCCCCGTCTCACCCACTGGCATGGTCTCGATGAAGCGCAGGGTGAAATCGTGTTCCAGGCAGAAATCGACCATGTCGCCGATCTCAGCCTCATTGATGCCCTTCATCACCACCATATTGATCTTGATGGGCCTCAGCCCTGCCTGCTTGGCCGCCATCAACCCGGCCAGCACCCTGTCCAGATCACCCTGGGTGACCCGCCGGAAGACATCCTCCTGCAGGCTGTCGAGGCTGACATTGATTCGGCTGACGCCACTCTCCTTGAGGGATTGGGCATGCCTCGCCAGCTGTGAGGCATTGGTACTGAGGGAGAGGTCGCTGATACCCGGCAGTCCACCGATGCGTCGCGCGATCTCCAGCAGGTCCCGTCTCACCAGGGGCTCGCCCCCGGTCAGCCGGATCTTGCTGACACCCAACTCGGAGAAGAGACGCACTACACGCTCGATCTCATCCACCCGCAACCAGCTATCGGGCTGGGTGAACTCCTTGAAGCCCTTGGGCAGGCAGTAGAAACAACGGAAGTCGCAACGGTCGGTGACGGACAGTCGCAAGTATTCGATGTTTCTGCCAAAGGGATCGGTCAACAGGGCCATTTACCTCTTCTCCAGATCAAATGGACGTCTTCCAAGCATACACGGCATTCAGCCCTCCTTACACCATTTTATGATTGTGTCAATCCGAGGGCGCTCCGCCAAAACCCCGCGAAATACAAAGGGGGTACTCACGTACCCCCTCGATCGGTGTGCAGACCGATTTCACCATGGCGCTGGGCACACCTGGCCCGGCGCAGGGATGGTCTACTCCTGTGTGTCACCACCCGGCAGATCATCTGCTGGATCATAGCCCTCGGGCAGTTGATGGGCGATGCCCTTGTGGCAATCGATGCAGGTATAACCCTTCTCGATGGCCTCATCGTGCCGGTCTGCGCTGCGGCTCTCCTGGCGATCGAAATCCATGGAATCGAAGTTGTGGCAGTTGCGGCACTCCCGTGAATCGGTCTCCTTCATGGTCTTCCAGACGTGTTTGGCCAGTTCCAGTTTGTGCGCCTCGAACTTCTCCGGGGTATCCACATCCTTGGCGATAAAGTGATGATAGAGCTCATTGGTCGCCTGGATCTTACGAATGACCTTGTAGATCCACGGCCTGGGCACATGACAGTCGGGACAGGTCGCGCGCACGCCGGTGCGATTCGAAAAATGGATGGTATCCTGCAGATCCTGATAGGGATTGTCACGCATCTCGTGACAGGAGATACAGAACTTCTCCGTATTGGTCAGTTCGAGGGTCCAGTTGAAGCCACCCCAAAGCAGGATACCCAACACGATCCCCAGCATGATCAGCGAAAAACTACCCCATTGTTTACCTTTACTCATCTTTTTTTCCTGCTACTACTCGTACCGGATCGCCTCCGGCCCATGCTTACCTCCAGGGCGCCTCTGGTGATATGCCGGAAGCGACCCTCCCCATTTATTGCATTGGACCCACATCCATGGGTCCCACGAAGCTACTCTGCCTTCTTGAAGGTGTTCTGTACCAAGGGCTGCGCCGCCACCTGAGGCGCATGACACTGAATACAGAAATAACGACGGCGGGCGACGGTCTTCAAGATCTTGCCATTGCGATCCTTGAAGTGGCTGTCTCCCACCTTGGGGGCCTTCTCCCTCTTGTAGGTCTTGGGACTGTGACACTTCAGGCATCCATTGTGCTTCAGGTTGATTCTGTATTTGTCGATCTTGTGGGGAATCAGGGGCGGCTGCTGTTTGAAGTTACGCGCGATGCCCCCCTCTACCGACTCGACCTTCTTTTTCGCCGGGGTCTTGGACAGGCCCTCGATATCACTGTTACCTCGCAGGGACATGACCCCGGAGAGGGTCGATGTGGCAAAAAACAGCGTCATCATCGTAGTAGTGATCAGCAAGATAGACTTTTTCATCTCTTTCTCCATCATCGTTTTACTGCGTGAATCCAGGATCGGCCCAGCGGCATGCCATGCCCCCTAACCAGGATTCACCTTGGGTTTAACTGAATTGCTTGCTTCAGATACGGTGCGACCACCAAAGCTGAAGACATGCTCCGAGCAGATATCGATGCACCGTCCGCAATTGGTACAGGCGGGCGACAGGATCACGGGACTGATCCCCTTGCTTGCCCCCTTGAGCGCCGGCTTGATCACCTGGGGCTCGGGACAGACGAGAAAACACTCCATGCAATCGTCACACGCCTGCCGGTTGGCCGCATTGACCCGCAGCAGGCTCTTGCTACCCACCAGGCTGTAGAATGCGCCCACCGGACAGAGGTGACCACACCACCCATCCTTGGCCACCAAGAGGTCGAAGAGAAAGACACTCAGCAGGATGACCCATGCCATGCCCATTCCGAAGACGATGCCACGAAACATCATGGAGACCGGATTGACCAGCTCCCAGACGATGCCACCGGTCAGCAGCGGCAACACCAGTGTCAGCGCCAGCATCCAGTAACGGGCGGAGCGCGAGATCTGCGAGGCCGCGCGCAGGCCCAACTTGCGGCGCAGCCAGTTGGCCGCATCGGTGATCATATTCACCGGACAGACCCAGGAGCAGTAGACCCGCCCACCCACGACAAAATAGAACAGCAGGACGATCGCCGCCCCGATAAAGGCGGTCTTCACCGGCGTCTCTCCGGAGAGCAGGGCCTGCAGAAGAACATGGGGGTCGGTCAGGGGCAGGGTGTCCAGGGTCAGGCTCGACGCCAGGTTCCCCTTGACGATCCAAACCCCCAGCAAGGGTCCGGCGAGGAACAGGCCGAGTAGGCCCAACTGGCTCGAACGCCGCAGGATCAACCACTTGTGGGCGCCCCACCAACCCTTTTTCTCGACGGCCTCCCGACCCAGCCTTGTCAGATCGACCATCCTACTTGCCTTCCAGGGAGCTGTTGTTGAGGGTATCCAGCGGATTGTTCGAGAACGGTGTCTCCGATTTCTCGCCTTCGATGATCAGTCCCTTCCCCTGGAGATCGTATCTGACACCCTCTGGCAGGTTGTAGTGGTGCTTGACATCCGGCGTCACCAGCGACTTACCGGCCCGCTGTTTCTCTTTCCAGCCCAGACGGTAGTGCCTGCCAAGCTCGCCCTTCGCGAGATGGATCGGGAATACCTTGATCGCCGCCTCTTCCAGGATACAGGCCCGCTCACACAGTCCACAGCCGGTACAGGCCTCGGAATAGACGATCGGCAGAAACAGGGCGTGCTTGCCGGATCGTGGGTTGTGTCGGTACTCCAGCCTGATGGCCTTGTCTCGGATCGGGCAGATGTTGTAGCAGACCTCGCAGCGCAGACCCAGATAGGCGATACAGGTCTCATGATCCACCAACACCGCCAGGCCCATGCGGGACTTTTCGATATCCTTCAGCCCGTGATCCAGGGCGTTGGTCGGACAGGCTGCTATGCAGGGTATGTCCTCGCACATCTCGCAGGGTCCTGATCGCGCCACGAAATAGGGGGTGCCCGCAGGCACCTCCTCTCCCACTTTACCGAGCATCAGGATATCGTAGGGGCAGTCCCGCACACACAGGCCACAGCGAATGCAGGCGCCGAGAAAATCCGCTTCCGGGAGGGCCCCCGGTGGCCGGATGAACTGGGCCGGCAGGGATGCGGCCTGCTTGGAGTAGAGCCCCAGGCCGACACCGAACAAGCCAACGCCACAGGCGGTCTTGAGCATGCTGCCCAGAAACTGCCGACGATTGATCTCGGATTGTTTCGACTTGTCTGTCATGTTCGGATCTTGGGTCAGTTGTCAGAAGAGCACTCCAACGCGCCAGGGGCCGTCACTGCATGGCTGAAATGGCGCAGCTGAAGCCTTACGACCGCTCTCACGCTTAAGTCACTAGGCAAGCCCCCACCGGCCGGCTGGCCGGTGGGCATACGATCAGGCCTTTCTGATCTTCACCGCGCACTTCTTGTAGTCCGTCTCTTTCGAGAGGGGGTCCGTGGCATCGAGGGTCAGCTTGTTGACCAGGCGGCCGGCATCGAACCAGGGGATGAAGACCAACCCCTCGGGCGGCCGGTTGCGACCCCGGGTCTCCACCCGCGCCGTGATCACCCCGCGGCGGGACTCGATCTTGGCCATCTGACCGTTGCGCACATGGTGCTTCCGAGCGTCTTTCCTGTTCATGAAGACCACCGCATCGGGGACCGCCCGGTAGAGCTCGGGTACGCGCCGGGTCATGGACCCCGAGTGCCAGTGCTCCAGCACCCGTCCGGTGCAGAGCCAGAGATCGTACTCATGGTCCGGGCTCTCCGCCGGTGGCTCATAGGGCGCGGTAATGATGTTGGCGCGGCCGCCATTCTTCTTCTTGTTGCCATAGAAGAAGACATCCCCCTTGGCGCCATCCGGGTTGTTCTTGGCCACATAGGGGTCGTAGCCTTCACGGAACCGCCACAGGGTCTCCTTGCCATCCACCACCGGCCAGCGCAGACCACGCGCCTTGTGATACATGTCGTAGGGGGCGAGATCGTGGCCATGTCCGCGACCGAAGGAGGCATACTCCTCGAACAGACCCTTCTGCACATAGAAACCGAAATGGTCCATTTCGTCGTTGTCGTAGAGGTTGCCACGCTCGTCGGTCACCTGCTGTTTCGGGAACTGGTTCACCTGGCCGTTCTCGTAGAGGATCTCATAGACCGTTTTGCCCCGGTACTCCGGTTTCTTGGCGAGCAGCTCCTCTGGCCAGACCTCCTCGACCTTGAAGCGCTTGGCGAACTCGAGGATCTGCCACATATCCGAGTGGGCGCCTTTTGGCGGATGCACTTGCTGACGCCAGAACTGGGTACGCCGTTCGGCATTGCCGAAGGCCCCTTCACGTTCACACCACATGGCGGTGGGCAGGATCAGGTCGGCCGCCTGGGCAGAGACGGTGGGATAGGGATCGGAGACGGTGATGAAGTTGTCCGGATTCCTGAATCCTGGATAGGGCTCGGTATTGATATTAGCCGCCGCCTGCATGTTGTTGTTGCACATCTGCCAGTAGCAGTTCATCACCCCATCGTGAAGCATGCGCATCATCTTGACTGCATGGAAGCCCGGCTTGGGATTGATCGTGCCCTCCGGCAGCTTCCAGATCTTCTCCGCGATATCCCGGTGGGCCTTCTTCTTCACCACCAGATCGGCGGGCAGACGATGGGCAAAGGTGCCCACCTCGCGTGCAGTACCACAGGCAGAGGGTTGCCCGGTCAGCGAAAAGGGGCTGTTGCCCGGCTCGGAGATCTTGCCCATCAACAGATGCACGTTGTAACAGAGGCCATTGACCCAGACGCCACGGGTGTGCTGGTTGAAGCCCATGGTCCACAGGGAAGTGACCTTCTTCTTGGGGTCGGCATAGACCTTGGCGAGGCGTTCCAGCTGCTTCTTGGGTACACCGGAGAGCTTGGAGGCCTTCTCCAGGGTATAGGGCTCCACCGACTTGGCGTACTCCTCGAAACTGATCTTGCTCAGTTTGCCCTTCATGCGGTTCTTCGCGCGCTTCTCACGCGGATCCGAGGCGCGCAGACCATAACCGATATCGGTTGGCGTCTTGGTAAACTGCACGTGCTGGTCGATAAAGGCCTTGTTGTAGGCCTTGTTCTGGATGATGTAGTTGGCGATGTAGTTGAGGATCGCCAGATCGGTCTGGGGCTTGAAGACCATGCCGTTATCGGCCAGATCGAAGCAGCGATTGCGGTAGGTGGAGAGCACATGCACCTCACAACCCGGCTTGGTCAGACGGGTATCGGTGATGCGCGACCAGAGGATGGGGTGCATCTCCGCCATATTTGAGCCCCAGAGGACGAACACATCGCCCTGTTCCAGGTCGTCATAACAGCCCATGGGCTCGTCGATGCCGAAACCGCGCATGAAACCGCCCACGGCGGAGGCCATGCAGTGGCGGGCATTGGGGTCCAGGTTGTTCGAACGCAGCCCGGCCTTGATGAATTTGGAGGCCGCATAGCCGTCCCACAGGGTCCACTGACCGGAACCGAACATACCCACCGCGGTCGGTCCCTTCTTTTTCAGCGCCTCTTTCCACTTGCTGGCCATGATATCGAAGGCCTCGTCCCAGGAGACCGGTTCAAATTTGCCATCTTTGGCAAATTTGCCGTTCTTCTTGCGCAGCAGTGGCTGGGTCAGGCGATCCTTTCCGTAGAGGATCTTCGGCAGGAAATAGCCTTTGATGCAGTTCAACCCCTTGTTGACCGGGGCATCCGGGTCCCCCTGACTGGCCACCACGCGGTCGTCTTTGACCCCCAGCAGCACACTGCAGCCGGTACCACAGAAGCGGCAGGCCGCCTTGTCCCAGCGAATACCCTCATCGCCTTCGGCAGCGGCCGCGGTCTTGATCGCAGGCAGGGTCACGCCCGCCACCGATGCCGCAGCGGCAATGGCGTTACTCTTGATAAAGTCTCGTCTAGTTAATTTCACGGGTCGTCTCCTCCTGCAAATCATCAGCACCATAGTGGTAAATCAACACGGTGTTCACCACACCTTCAATATCGTTCATCGCATGCATGGTGTCGGCAACCTGAGAGGCATCCTCTCCAGTGTCCTCCACGGTCACGATCAGCTTGCCGACATCCTGACCACCATGGACCTCAACACCATCGAGCCGCTCGAGCCGCTGTGAGACCTGAGGCCCCAGCTGCGGCTTGGTATGCACGACCAGGCTACAAATATTCATCGAATGGCAACTCCTCCCGTCGGTTAAGCCACACTCGGCTGGATACGGATAGAGTGGTTTGGGCAGACGGCAACACACTCTCCACAACCACTGCACAGATCACCATCGACCCTGGGCACCGCCCTGCCCCGGGTCTGCAACTGAAACTGGATGGCGGACTCCTCACAGCTCTCACCGCAACTGCGGCAGATGACACCATTCATGCTCAGGCAACCGGACTGGATCTCCACTTCCAGCCGCCAGGGCGGCAATGAGGCGTCCTGCAAAAGGGTAAAGAGCGCCTGTTTGCAGGCCCTGGCGCAATCCCCACAGAAGCTGCAGTAGCCAAGGCCGAAATCGACCTGGGGAAACCCACCTGCCCCTCGGCGGATGATCTGTTGCGGACAGATCGAGATACAGTCGTCGCAACGGGTACATCCATCGATGAAAGGCCCCTCGGGGATCGACCAGGGCGGTCTTATGGGACAAGCCTCACCCCGCAGATCGCCCCTGAGCAACTGAACCCGGTTGATTGCCTTCGCCACGCCATACCCTCATATTGAGCAGGGATTTTTTCACCGCTGCCGGGAATCTTCTTTGATGTCGATCAAGTCGACAGAGGGTTGAAAACTATGTTTTTTTCATGGAATTCGACGTCGACTCCGTTAAATTATAAGTAGTATTCACGAGTTACATACTCTTTTGATTCAGGCTCCAGGAACGCCCCAACACACCGGGTGCAGAAGATTCACTCCCGAGATCCCACGATTTGTCGACTGATCACCACTCCCGTGGGATCGAATCCCTTGAGCTATACCCCACCAATCAGGTATGGTTGCCACTCTGAAATTGACCCGAACCGTCCCTCCCTGGCCAATTGCCTACAGACCCTTTTTTGATACTCACCGGCAGTTTTCATCCAAGTGACCCCAGCACCCCCCCCCAGCCCCCCCCGATTCGAGGCCAGAGGCCTGGAGTGTATCCGGGACGACCGGGTGCTGTTCGAACAGCTGGATTTCAGCGTCGATCCAGGGCAGGCGCTGGTGCTGGAGGGCCGCAACGGCAGCGGCAAGACCTCGCTGCTGCGTATCCTGTGCGGCATTCGCCTGCCGGAATCGGGTGAAATCCTCTGGGGGGGCAGGGATATCTTCAAGCTGGGGCCCGAGTTCCGTGAACACACCGCCTATCTGGGCCACAAGGATGGACACAAACCGGACCTGACCCCCAGGGAGAACCTGCGGATCGCCCAGGGACTGGGCAAGGCCCGGGAGGACATCACCATCGACGAGGCCCTCGAACAGGTGGGCCTGTATGGCTTCGAGGACGTGCCGACCCGCAACATGTCGGCGGGCCAGCAGCGCCGCCTGGCGATAGCCCGCCTGCTGGTCACCGAGGCCCGCCTGTGGATTCTGGACGAGCCCTTCACCTCCCTCGATCGCAAGGGCATAGAGCAGATGGAACGGCTGTTCGAGGGACATCTGCACCGGGGTGGCATGGCCGCCATGACCACCCATCACCGGATTGGCTTCAGGGACGATATCCAGCTGGTCAGGATCAACCTGTCGGAAAGATGAGCACCCTCTCCCTCACCAGCGCCTTCAGTCTGCTGCTCAAGCGCGACCTGACCTTGGCCTACCGACGGCGTGCCGAACTGGTCAACCCCCTGCTCTTCTTCGTTCTGGTCACCGCCATGTTCCCCATGGGCATAGGCAACGACCCGAAGCTGATTCAGGCGGTGGGACCCGGGGTGATCTGGGTGGCCGCCCTGTTGGCCGCCCTGCTCTCCCTGGATGGCATGTTTCGTGCCGACTACGAGGACGGCTCGCTGGAGCAGTTCATGCTCAGCGCCCATCCGGTCTCCATCCTGGTGCTGGCCAAGGTACTGGCCCACTGGATGGTCACCGGGCTGCCCCTGTTCATCGCCGCCCCCCTGCTGGCCTCGATGTTGAACATCCCCAACTCGGCCATTCCCACCCTGATGCTGACCCTGGTGCTGGGCACCCCGGTATTGAGCCTGATCGGCTCGGTTGGGGTCGCCCTGACGGTGGGACTGCGGCGTGGGGGGGTGATCCTGTCACTCCTGGTGCTGCCCCTGTTCGTGCCGGTGTTGATCTTTTCCACCGATGCGGTGAACACCGCTATCGTGGGCATCCCCACCACCGCCCAGATCTCCTTCCTGGCCGCCATGCTGGTAGGTTCCCTGGTGTTGGCTCCTCCCGCCACCGCCGCCTCCTTGAGAATCAGTCTGAGTTGATATAAAGATGTGGTCCGCCTTGGTTCGTTTCTTTCACAAAATGGGTTCGCCCAAGTACTTCTATACGGTCGCCGGCAAGCTGATTCCCTGGTTCATGGGTGGCTTCCTGATCCTGCTGCTGCTGGGGCTCTACTATGGCCTCTACGACTCTCCCCCCGACTACCAGCAGAAAGACAGCGTACGCATCATGTACGTCCACGTCCCTGCAGCCTGGATGTCCATGTTCATCTATGTGGTGATGGCGGTGGCCGGCCTGATCAGCCTGGTGTGGCGCATCAAGATGACCGAGATCTTCGTCATCAGCAGCGCCAGCGTGGGCGCCTCCTTCACCTTCCTGGCGCTGGCCACCGGTTCCCTCTGGGGAAAACCCATGTGGGGCACCTGGTGGGTATGGGACGCACGTCTCACCTCCGAACTGTTCCTGCTGTTTCTCTACCTGGGCATCATCGCCCTGCACAGCGCCATCGAAGACAAGCGGGTGGCGGCCCGGGCGATCTCCATCCTGGCCCTGGTGGGGGTGGTCAACATCCCCATCATCCACTACTCGGTGGAGTGGTGGAACACCCTGCATCAGACCGCCTCGGTCAGCAAGCTGGGCAAGCCCTCGATGGATATAAGCATGCTGATCCCACTGCTGCTTATGGCCCTGGCATTTAAACTTTATTATGGCGCCGTGGTCTTAATGCGCGCGCGCGCCGAATTGCTCGAACGCGACCGCAACACGCGCTGGGTGAAGGAGATAGCAGAGGGCTCTGTAAAATGATGGATTATCTCGCCATGGGCGGTTACGCCTGGTACGTCTGGCCCTCCTACGCATTGGCGGCAATCGTCCTGATCGCCAATATCGTGGCGCCGATACAGCAACGCAACCGAATACTCACCGACATCGCCCGCAAACTGCGGCGGGCCAGGAAAGCGCAATCATGAATCCAATCCGCAAGAAACGCCTCTATCTCATCGGTCTGATGGTGGCGGGCATAGGCGTCGCCACCTGGCTGGCCCTGAATGCCTTCGACGACAACCTGATGTTCTTCTTTTCGCCCTCCGAGGTGGCGGCGGGCAAGGCCCCCACCGGCCACCCCTTCCGTATCGGCGGACTGGTGACGAAGGGCAGCGTCAAACGCAAACCGGACGGCCTGACCACAGCCTTCGATGTCACCGATATGGAGAAGACGGTCACGGTGGAGTACACAGGCATCCTCCCCGACCTGTTTCGTGAGGGCCAGGGGATCGTCGCCCTCGGACAGCTGAACGAAGGGGGTGTCTTTGTCGCCAGCGAGGTGCTGGCCAAGCACGACGAAAACTACATGCCACCGGAGGTCGCCGCCTCCCTCAAGACCGCCCACGAAGAGGGTGTCAACAAGATGCAGAAGGTGTCAGTACAATGATTCCAGAACTCGGACATTTCGCTCTCATAATCACCCTCTGCCTGGCCATCACCCAAGCGGTGGTGCCCCTGACGGGCTCCTATGTCAACATCCGCCCCTGGATGGCCATGTCACGTTCCCTGGCCCTGGGACAGCTGGTGTTCCTCAGTTTTGCCATGTGGGTGCTCGTACACGCCTTTCTGACCAACGACTTTTCGGTCCTCTATGTGGCCGAACACGGCAACACCAAATTACCGGAGATGTACAAGATCTCCGCCGTGTGGGGGGCCCATGAGGGTTCCCTGCTGCTCTGGGCCTTCCTACTCAGCGCCTGGGGCGCGGCCATCGCCTTCTTCAGCCGCAACCTGCCGCTGCCGGTGGTGGCCCGGGTGCTCTCGGTGATGGGCATGATCAGCATCGGTTTCCTACTGTTCATGCTGCTCACCTCCAACCCCTTCGAGCGCATCTTCCCGGCGCCCTTCGAGGGACAGGAACTCAACCCCATGCTGCAGGACCCGGGGCTGGCGGTCCATCCGCCCCTCCTCTACATGGGCTACGTGGGCTTCTCCGTGGCCTTCGCCTTCTCCATCGCGGCTCTGCTGGGTGGCAAGCTGGACGCAGCCTGGGCCCGCTGGTCACGCCCCTGGACCACCGTGGCCTGGGTGTTCCTGAGCATCGGCATCACCCTCGGAAGCTGGTGGGCCTACTACGAACTGGGCTGGGGGGGCTGGTGGTTCTGGGACCCGGTGGAGAACGCCTCGTTCATGCCCTGGCTGGTGGGTACGGCGCTGATGCACTCCCTGGCGGTGACCGAAAAGCGCGGGGCCTTCAAGAGCTGGACCGTGCTGTTGGCCCTGTTCGCCTTCTCCCTGAGCCTGCTCGGCACCTTCCTGGTGCGCTCCGGGATGCTGACCTCGGTCCACTCCTTCGCCTCCGACCCGGCCCGCGGGCTGTTCATCCTGATCTTCCTGCTGATCGTCATCGGTGGTTCGTTGCTGCTCTACGCCTGGCGCGCACCCTATATCTCCGGTGGTGGCCGCTTCGACCTAATCTCCCGCGAGACCTTCCTGCTGTGCAACAACCTGCTGCTCTCGGTACTGGCTGGCCTGATCCTGCTCGGGACCCTGGCGCCGCTGATCTATGACGCCCTCGAACTGGGCAAGATCTCGGTGGGTTTCCCCTGGTTCAACCAGATGTTCGTGCTGATCGCCCCCTTTCTGGCCCTGTTGATGGGGGTGGGTTCCCTCAGCCGCTGGAAGCACACCGACCCCGGCTATCTGGTCAAGGAGCTGCGTATCGCCTTCATCGTCAGCCTGGGCTTCGGCATCCTCACCCTGCTGCCGTTCTTCGCCAACTGGAACTGGAAGGTCGGCCTGGGCATGGGCCTGGCCATGTGGGTGGTCACCGCCCACCTGGTCAACCTCAAGGAGCGGCTCAAGCACAAGAAGGGGTTCGGCGGCTTCCTGCAGGACCTGCGCAGCGGCAGCCGCAGCTACTACGGCATGATCCTGGCCCACCTGGGGGTGGCGGTCTTCATCGTCGGCATCACCATGGTCTCCAACTATGGGATCGAGAAAGACGTGCGCATGAGCCCCGGCGATACCGCCGAGCTGGCCGGCTACGAGTTCCGATTCGAGGGCGTCAACCAGATCCCCGGCCCGAACTACAACGCCAACCGGGGTCGTTTCGTGGTCTACAAGGACGGTAAGCAGTTGACCGTCCTGGAACCGGAGAAACGCACCTATTTCGTGCAGACCCGGCCCATGACCGAGGCCGCCATCGACCCGGGCCTGACCCGTGATCTCTATGTCTCCCTGGGCGAATCCCTCGGCGGCGGCGACTGGAGCCTGCGTCTCTACTACAAGCCCTATGTGCGCTGGATCTGGCTCGGCGGCCTGTTGATGGCCCTGGGCGGCATCCTGGCGATCACCGACCGGCGCTATCGCACCGCCCGCATCCGGGCGAGCAAGGCCGCCAGGGTGGCCGGCACGCCCCAGGTGAGAGCGGAGGGCAAGGCATGAAGAGGTCCTACCTGCGCTTCGCCATCCCACTCATCGTGTTCGGGGTGATCGCCCTGTTCCTGTTCAAAGGGCTGGGCATGAACCAGCGGGAGATCACCTCCCCGCTGATCGGCAAGTCGGTGCCATCTTTCTCTCTGCCGCTGCTGCAGCAGCCGGAGACCCGGATCAGCAACAAAGACCTGCTGGGCAAGCCCTATCTGCTGAATGTCTGGGCTACCTGGTGCGTCTCCTGCCGCGCCGAACATGCACACCTCGTCACACTGGCAAATACCCACCAGATCGATATCTACGGCATCGACTGGAAGGATGAACGCCCTGCCGCCCTCAACTGGCTGCAACGTCTCGGCAACCCCTATCAGGCGGTGGCCTTCGACAAGGTGGGGCGCACCGCCATCGATCTCGGCGTCTATGGCGCCCCTGAGACCTTCGTGGTCGACCGCCACGGCAAGATCCGCTACAAGCTGGCCGGGCCGGTCTCCCCGGAGTTGATCGACGAGACCCTGTTGCCCCTGATCGCCAAGCTGAAGAAGGAGGGTTGAGGCAGTGCCTAGGAGCTTGTCCGAGAATAGAGAAGCTACTGCGAAAAAGCGATATCGGCCGTTTTTTTCGCTCATTTTCGTTAAATATAGCCAATATTCGCCTCAAATGACCAAAAAAAATGACTCAAAATCGCTTTCCCTCGCTAGGGTTCCTATCCTCGGACAAGCTCCTAGAGTCTTTCTGATATTGGCCCTGCTGATGGCCTTCTCGGTCCAGGGCGGCACCCTGGCGGAGTACAAGTTCGATACCGAGGCCCAGGCCCAGGACTTTCGCTCGCTGATCGCCAAGATGCGCTGCCTGGTCTGCCAGAACGAATCCCTCGCGGCCTCGGACGCCGATCTGGCCCACGACCTGCGCAACGAGATCTACGACATGGTCCGGGCCGGCAAGAGCCACGACCAGGTGATCGATTTCATGGTGGCCCGCTATGGCGACTTCGTACTCTACGACCCGCCCGTCAAGCCATCGACCTATCCCATCTGGTTCGGCCCCCTGATCCTCTTCCTGATCGGCGCGGCCCTGCTGATACGCGCCGTAAGGCGCAAGAAGCAGAGCCGTGAGGCCCCCCTGTCGGCCGCCGAGGAACGACGGCTGGCCTCTCTGCTCAAATCATCACCTGAATCTCAAGACGCAAAGAAATGACCCTATTCTGGACTATTACCGCCGGACTCCTGGTCCTGGCGATGGCCTTCATCGTGATCCCGTTGCTGCGCAAGCGCGACTACGCCACTCTGAGTTCCGACGAACTCAACCTCTCGGTATTCAACCAGCAACTGGAAGAACTCGACAACGACCTCGCCGCCGGCAACCTGGACCAGGCCCAGTATGATGCGGCCAAACGCGATCTGGAACGGGAACTGCTGGACGACATCAGCGGCGATCAGGCCAAACACACCGAGGCCTCGTCCGACTCTGGTCGCTGGATGGCCGGCCTGGCCCTGGTGCTTCCTCTGCTTGCCCTGTTGCTCTACCAGGCCCTGGGGGACCCGCAGATCATCCAACAGCTGGCCAGCAACCCCAGTGGTGGTCAGGGAGGCATGGCGGCCCATGGCGCCGGCAAGGGTACCGAGGGCCTCCCCCCGATGGACGTACTGGTGAAGAAGCTGGCGGCCAAGATGGAGCGACAGCCGGACAACCTGGAGGGGTGGATCATGTTGGGGCGCAGCTACATGGCGCTCAAACAACCCCAGAAGGCGATCGAGGCCTACCAGCACGCCATGAAACTGGCCCCCGAGAAGCCCAGCCTGTTACTGGACTATGCGGAGGTCCTGGCGAAGAACGCCGGCAACAACTTCACCGGTCAGGCGGCGCCGCTCATCGAAAAGGCCTATGGCCTGGACAAGAAAAACCCCAACGCCATCTGGATGATGGGGGTTATCGCCTATCAACGCCAACAGTACCGGCCGGCCATCGACTACTGGGAATCGCTGCGCGATCTGCTCGCCCCAGAGTCAGGAGATGGCCTCGGTGGATACCGCCATTGGCGATGCCCGCAAGCACCTCGGCCTGCCCGCAGAGGAACTGCCGAGCATCGTCCAAACCGCCAACCGGGCCCCCGCGAGTAAAGCGGCCGGTCAGGCCAAGGCCAAGACGGGCCAGGCATCGAGCATTCAAGTGCAAATCAGCCTCTCCCCCGAGATGCGAGACAAGGCGAAGCCCGACGACATGGTGTTCATCTACGCCAAGGCCCTCTCCGGCCCTCCCATGCCCCTGGCCGCTCTGCGCAAAAAGGTACAGGACCTGCCCCTGACCGTCACCCTGGACGACAGCATGGCGATGATGCCCCAGCTCAAGCTCTCCTCCTTTCCCAAGGTAGTGGTGGGGGCCCGGGTCTCGCAGTCGGGCAATCCCATCGCCCGACCAGGCGACCTGGAAGGTGAAGTGCGCCCGGTCAGCCCGGGCCAGGCGGAGCCGGTCCAGGTCACCATCGATTCGGTACACCAGTAGATACACCCCCCCTAGACCCTGCTGAAGCCATTCAGCAGGGTTTTTTTCTGCCCGCACACAATACCCCAGGCCCACCGGCTTGGTATACTCTCCGGCCTACAACAAAATAAGCGCAAACTGCCCAATTGCAGAAGGAGAGATCATGGCCAGCTATACGACCCACGACATCCGCAACATCGCCCTCGTCGGGCATGCGGGCTCAGGCAAGACCAGCCTGGTGGAGGCCCTGCTGGAGCGTAGCGGCGCCATCCCCGGCGCCGGCAGCGTGGCCAAGGGAAACACGGTCTGTGACTTCGACGAACAGGAGAAGGCCCTGCAACACTCCTTGGATATCGCCATCACCCATCTGGGCCATGAGGGCCGGCAGATCCACCTCATCGACACCCCCGGCTATATCGATTTTCTCGGACGCAGCATCAGTATCCTGCCTGCCGTGGAGACCGCCGCCCTGGTCGTCAACGCGAAGACCGGCATCGAGCCGGTCACCCTGCGCATGATGGAGGCCGCCGAACGGCGCGACCTCTGCCGTATCATCGTCGTCAATCAGATCGACGGCGAGGGCGCCAAACTGCCGGAGCTGCTTGCCAACCTGCAGGCCAGCTTCGGCGCCGAGTGCCTGCCCATCAACCTGCCGGCCGACAACGGCAGCAAGGTGGTGGACTGCTTCTTTCAACCCGGTGGCGAGGCGACCGACTTCTCCTCCGTGGCCGAGGCCCACAGCGCCATGATCGACCAGGTAGTGGAGGTCGACGAGGCGCTGATGGAGGTCTATTTGGAACAGGGCGAGGAGCTGGCCCCGGAACAGCTGCACGCCCCCTTCGAGCAGGCCCTACGGAATGGCCACCTGATCCCGGTCTGTTTCACCTCTGTGGAGAACGGCGCAGGTATCGCCGAACTGCTGACCCTGTTCAGCCGCCTGATGCCCGACCCTACGGAGGCCAATCCCCCCGCCTTCATGAAGGGCGAAGGGGCCGACATGCAGCCGGTCGAGGTCTCACCGGATCCGAAAAAACATGTCCTGGCCCATGTCTTCAAGGTGATCAACGACCCCTACCGCGGCAAGCTGGGTATCTTCCGCATGCACCAGGGGACCCTCACCCCCAACAGCCAGCTGTTCATCGGCAATGCCCGCAAGCCCTTCAAGGTGACCCATCTATTCCGCCTGCAGGGCAATCAGCAGGAGGAGATCGAGCAGGCCCTGCCCGGCGATATCTGCGCGGTTGCCCGGGTGGACGAGATCCACTTCGACGCGGTACTGCACGACTCCCACGACGAGGACCACTACCACCTGCGCTCCATCGAATGCCCCCTGCCCCTATTCGGGCTGGCCATCAGTCCTAAGAAACGGGGCGATGAACAGAAACTCAGCGACGCCCTGCACAAACTCGAGGACGAGGACCCCTGCTTCCACGTGGAGCATAACGCCAGCCTCAACGAGACCGTGATGCGCGGACTCGGGGATCTGCACCTGGAGGTCCTGCTGCAGCAGCTGCGCAACAAATACAACGTGGAGGTGGAGACCCGACCACCCAGGATCGCCTATCGCGAGACCATCACCCGCCCCGCCGAGGGCCACTATCGCCACAAGAAGCAGACCGGCGGCGCTGGCCAGTTTGGCGAGGTCTTCCTGCGCATCGAGCCCCTGGCCCGTGGCGAGGGATTCCTGTTCGAGAACAAGGTGGTCGGTGGCGCCATCCCGGGTCAGTTCATCCCGGCGGTGGAAAAGGGAGTGCTTCAGGCCATCCAGGAGGGGGCCCTGGCGGGTTTTCCCATGCAGGACGTCAAGGTCACGGTCTATGACGGCAAGTACCACAGCGTCGATTCCAAGGAGATCGCCTTCGTCACCGCGGCCAAGAAGGCCTTTCTCGAAGCGGTGGAGAAGGCGGCCCCGGTGGTGCTGGAGCCCATCGTCAACATCTCCGTCACCAGTTCCGACGGCTTCATGGGCGACATCACCGGCGACCTGGCCGGCAAGCGGGGTCAGATCAGCGGCACCGAAACCGGCCACAACGGCCAGCTCGTCATCAAGGGCCTGGCGCCCCTGGCCGAACTGGAGGGCTACGGCACCCGCTTGAAGGCGATCACCGGTGGTGAAGGCAGCTACAACATCGAGTTCAGCCACTACCAGGCCGTTCCGCCAACCATGCAACAGCGCCTGATCGAGGAGAGCAAGAGCAACGCCCACGGCGAGTGACCCGAATGGCGCCCCGGCAATCGCCTTCCAGCAGGTTGCGGCGAGGAACCCGCCGCAACGGTCGCTGCGGATGCACCGCTCCTGTGCCCAAACAGAAAACGACCCTGTCATCACCATGACAGGGTCATATTATTGAGCGTTGGCCGGTAGATGGTCAGTGGTGGTCGGCCGGCTTCTCTGCCTTCGCCGTGCTGGCCAGGGCGGCCTCCTTGGCGTCGATATACTCCCGCATCTTCTCCGCGTTCTTGAGTTTGGGATCCAGGCGCAGCGCCTCTTGCGCCATCTCTCGGGCCATGCCGTACTCGGCCTGATGCAGATAGGCGATGCTCAGCCCCATGAACAGCTTGGGGTTTTCCGGATCGTGCATGATCGCCTGCTGATAGAGCGGGATCGCCTCGGCACTGCGGTTGGAGGTGAGATAGAGACCGGCCAGGCGGGCGTAGGCGAGGGAGGCATCGGCGTCCATGGCGATGGCCTGTTTGAATTGCGCCTCGGCCGCTTCGAGTTGGTTTTGACTCCACAGCCGATTGCCTTCATCGATCAGAGACTGGACGGAATCCGCCGCCATTGCGGAGAGGCCGGATGAGAGGAAAAAGAGCAAGGAAAAGACGATCTTTTTGAACATGGTCGGTATCTTCTTTCAGTTGAATTCACAGGGTTCCCCACGGCCCGACGCGCAGCCAGCCACAGCCCCGCACAGACCCGGATGGCGCGCAGGGGACTACGCAGGTGGCGGATGAGGGCTCATAGACGATGCGGGCCGTTGAAACAAGGGCCCGCCAGGTTTCGAGTGGTCAGGGTTTGAAGTCGTTCACGATCAGTGGTGCCTTATCCACCTGCGGTGCGTGACACTGTGTGCAGAAGTAGTAGCGGGTGGCCACACTGCCCAGGCGTTCGCCCTTGCGGTTGATGAAGTGGGTCTTGCTCACCATCGGCGCCTTGAGGTCCTTATAGTTGAGATCGCTGTGACACTTCAGGCACTGATTCTGTTTGAGACTGATCCGGGTCTTGTCGATCTGGTGAGGGATCATCGGTGGCTGCTGCTTGAAGCTGCGCTTGTACTTCTTGTCCTCCGGCAGCATCACTTTCGCATTGCCCGGTTGCACAGAAATACTGTCCAGTGGATGGCCACCACGCAGTGAAACCAGCTTTCCAGCCGGCGGCTCGGTGGTGGTACTGGTAGAACTGGCCCGGCTACCCGTGGTGGTGGTCGTGCATGCGCTGAGTAGACCCAGCATCAGGATAAGGAGCAGGTATCTCATGGTCATTCCTCCCTCAAACCTTGATCACGCGTACAGCGCACTTTTTATAATCGGTCTCCTTCGACAGGGGATCGGTGGCGTCCAGCGTGACCTTGTTGATGATGCGACTGGCATCGAACCAGGGGACGAAGATCAAGCCAGACGGTGGCTTGTTGCGGCCGCGGGTCTCCACCCGTGCCTGGATCTCGCCACGCCGGCTCTGCACCTTCACCAGCGAGCCTGAACGCAGGCCCCGGCTGTAGGCATCCCTGGGGTTCATGAACACCAGGGCGTCCGGCACCGCCCGGTAGAGTTCCGGCACCCGCCGGGTCATGGAGCCCGAATGCCAGTGCTCCAGCAAGCGGCCCGTACAGAGCCAGAAGGGATACTCCTGGTCCGGACTCTCGGCCGGCGGCTCATAGGGGGCGGTGATGATGTTCGCCCGGCCATCCTTTCTACCATAGAAACGGATCCCATCTTTCTTGCTGACGTAGGGATCGTAGCCGGCCCGATAGCGCCACAGGGTCTCCTTGCCACCGATCACCGGCCAACGGATACCGCGGGCCTTGTGGTAGGCATCGAAAGGCGCCTGCTCGTGGCCCTTTTTGGGCCCTTCCCGCTGGAAACGCCGGTACTCCTCGAACAATCCCTTCTGCACGTAGTAACCGAAGTGCTCAGACTCGTGATTCTCGTAGCGGTTGCCACTCTCGTCCGTTACGGTGCCGGCCTGGTAGGGGAACTTATCGACCTGGCCGTTGGCGAACAGCACCTCGTAGAGGGTCTTGCCACGGTACTCCGGTTTCTTGGCCAGCAGCTCCTCGGGCCACACCTCCTCGGTCTTGAAACGTTTGGAGAACTCCATGATCTGCCAGACATCCGACTTAGACTCGCCCGGCGCACTCACCTGCTGGCGCCAGAACTGGGTACGCCGCTCGGCATTACCGTAGGCGCCCTCCTTCTCTGCCCACATGGCGGTGGGCAGGATCAGGTCGGCGGCGATGGCGGTGACCGTGGGATAGGGTTCCGAGACCACGATGAAGTTCCGTGGGTTGCGATAACCGGGCAGGGTCTCGTTGTTCATATTGGCCGCCGCCTGCATGTTGTTGTTGCACTGCACCCAGTAGGCGTTCAACTTGCCGTCTTTCAACATGCGGTTCTGCAACACCGCATGGTAGCCCTTCTTGCCGGGGATGGTGCCCTCTGGCAGCTTCCAGATCTTCTCCGCCAGGTCACGGTGCGGTTTCTTCATGATCACATAGTCTGCTGGCAGGCGGTGGGCGAAGGTGCCGACCTCTCGGGCGGTCCCACAGGCGGAGGGCTGGCCGGTCAGGGAAAATGGACCATTGCCCGGCTCGGAGATCTTGCCGGTGAGCAGGTGTACGTTGTACATCAGGCCATTCACCCAGACGCCGCGGCTATGCTGGTTGAAACCCATGGTCCAGTAGGAGACGATCTTCTTGCTTGGATCGGCATAGAGCCTGGCGAGCCGCTCCAGGCGCTCGCTGGGCACACCCGAGAGCCCGGAGACATACTCCAGGGTATAGGGCTCGACCGACTTGGCGTACTCTTCGAAGCTGATCTTGCTGAGCTTGCCCTTGGCCCGATGCTTGGCCTTCTGCTCCCGTGGGTCCTCGGGACGCAGGCCATAGCCGATATCGGTCGGGGTCTTGGTGAAGTTGACGTGCTGGTCGATGAATTTCTGATCGTAGGCCTTGTGCTGGATGATGTAGTTGGCGATGTAGTTGAGGATCGCCAGGTCGGTCTGGGGCACGAAGACCATACCATTGTCGGCCAGTTCGAAGCAGCGGTGCTCGTAGGTGGAGAGCACATGCACCTGGCAGCCCTCGTGGGTTAGCCGGCGGTCGGTGAGGCGCGACCAGAGGATGGGGTGCATCTCGGCCATGTTGGAGCCCCAGAGGACGAAGGCATCGGCATTCTCCAGGTCATCGTAGCAGCCCATCGGCTCGTCGGCGCCGAAGGCGCGGATGAAACCACCCACCGCCGAGGCCATGCAGTGGCTGGCGTTGGGGTCGATGTTGTTGGAGCGGAATCCCGCCTTGTAGAGTTTGGAGGCGGCGTAGCCGTCCCAGATGGCCCACTGTCCGGAACCGAACATGCCGACCCGTGAGGTGATCTTGTCCACCGGCTTGCCCCGGTTCTCCTGCATGCTCTGGCGGATCGCGGCCTTCCACTTCTCGGCCATGATGTCGAAGGCCTCGTCCCATGAGACCGGCTCGAATTCACCATTCTTGTCAAATTTACCGTTCTTCTTGCGCAGCAGGGGTTGGGTGATCCGATCCTTGCCATACATGATCTTGGAGAGAAAGTAGCCCTTGATGCAGTTCAGGCCCTTGTTGACTGGTGCATCCGGATCGCCCTGGGTGGCCACCACCCGACCATCCCTGACCCCGACCAACACCGAACAACCCGTGCCGCAGAATCGGCAGGGCGCCTTGTCCCAACGGATGCCATCCTTGCCGATCGGGGCCGCCGCGCTGCCGATGCCTGGAAGACTTACACCGGCAGCGGTGGCCGCCGCCAGGATCGCATTCTGTTTGATAAAATCTCTTCTGTTCATAGCCATCTGTTATCCCCTGGGGTGTAGAGAACACCACGACAGAAAGACCCCCCATGATAAAACCGGTGGGGGGTCGAATCCGCCTTCTTTATTTGCTGTACCTGGCCTTGAATGCCGCCGCCGCCTTCTTGCGCCGCGCCTTCTCCTTGGGGTCCATCTTGTTCAGGTACCACTTGTGGTTCTTGCTGTTTAGCACCTCGTCGAGCTTGGCCTGCAGGTGCTTGGCGGCCCTCACCTTACTGGGATTGCCAGAGGCTTTGCCCTGGGCGATCAAGTGTTCCAGTTCCGGCACCATCTTGATATAGAAGTGCTGGGCCACCTCGAAGTTGCCGTGCCAGTGGTTGTAGTCCGGCCCCATCATGGAGGCGCCCATGCGCGCACGCCGGCCCTCGTGATGCCAGAGTTCGAACCAGATCCAATCGAGCTTGTTGGAGAACTTGGCGGGTTTCAGCAAGGGCTTGGCGGCCTTGTAGAGTTCACCACCGGGTTTGCCGAACTTGCCGTTGTAGAGGGCGATCTGACCGTCATATTGGGCATAGAAGTTGTCGATCCACTCGTCGTTGTGGCAGGCGGAGCAGACGTCCTTCATGTTGTCGCGGCGGTCTTCCCAATTGACATCCTTGCCGGGCAGGCCCATCTTGGCATCGGCCTTCTCGGGGCGGATCGATACCGGTGGACGGTTGTTCCAGGAGATGCGCATGCCCACGTCGTGGGTCACGTCCTGATTGCGCGTGGCGCCCATGTGGCAGGTGGAGCAGGTCGGGCCGGTGAAGAAGTCCTCGCCGGGGATCCACTTCTCGCTGGTCAGATCCATCTCCTGGCGATGGGTGGCGAACTGGATGCCGTGCTTGGACTCCTCGTAGATCTCCTTCTGGGGATGGTCCGGACCCAGATGGCACTTACCGCAGGTCTCGGGCTGACGCGCCTGGGCCACCGAGAATTCATGGCGGGCGTGACAGGCGGTACAGGAGCCATTCGAACCATCGGGATTGAGACGACCGATACCGGAGTTGGGCCAGGTGGCCGGATCCAGCTCGCCATCTTCCAAGACCTTGACCGGGGCGCCGTGGCACTGCCAGCAGCCATTCACCGCCGCCGCCGAATTACCCTTCGGGAAGCCCTCGGTGATGAACTCGTTGTTACCCTCGACCACCTCCGCCAGAAGATTATCGAGGGAGCCCAGGATCTTGCCCGCCGCCGCGTGGTGGGACTCGCTGTTCTGCTTGACCTCTTTTTCGTGGCAGTTGGGACAGTCCTTGGGTGAGACGATAATCGAGATGAGCTTTTTGACCTTCTTGTCGTCATGGATGAAGGCATCGGGATCGCCCTTATTCGCCTTGTGACACTCGTAGCAACCCACATGGGCGCGATAGTGCTTGCTGTGTCCCCACTGCTGCACGATGCCCGGGTTGTTCTTCTTATGGCACTTGACACACTGCCGTGTCTCTTTGGAAAAATCTTTTGGAGGGGTCTTCACAGACGCCATCGCCAACCCCTGGGTCAGCAGAAGTACGGCGCCAATCCCCATAAGCCACCATTTTCGCATTTTTTATCTCTCCACTTGGTTGATATGGATTGCCGTCCCGGCATGCACCGGGATCAGATCTGAAAACACGAAAGAGAGACTCACAAGAGACCGCCATGCCACGGCTGCCAGGAGACGCAGGAGCCGCCACGCACATGTGGCAGAGCCATACCTGGCGTTACAACGACGGTGACTTGTATAAATTGATCAGGTAAAGGGATCGATGCCCTTCCAACCCCGGACAGACGCTGGCGCTCATGGCCGGGGACAGCATGGCTTCGCAAACTGCGCGAAAACCTTATCGTTATCATGTCTGCTTTCGCGAGACCATATTCCCATCATGATAGAGGATGAATCCTTGATCTATATCAAGAGTAGACCGCTATTTCGATCATGGTTTACCCGTATATCGACCCGGACTGGCCCCGTGTATATGGGGGCCAGGACCACAGCTCCTGATCCCAATCCCCATTTGTGGGATAATTGATCGTTTGCAGTAGCCGGTCCATCATGAGTTCGATCTGTTCCGTTTTCACGCCCAGCCTCCCCGCCCGTGAGGGTGAGCGCCTGCAGTGGGGACAACTGCATGGCTGTGGTCCCTCGCTGGCGATCGCCTCCGCCTGCGCGACCTACCCGGGCCTGCTGCTGGTCGTCACCGAGGATATGGCCCAGGCCAACCGCCTACGCGCCGAGCTCGAGTTCTTTCTCCACAACCAGCCGGTCCCGGTGATCGCCTTTCCCGACTGGGAGACCCTCCCCTACGACCTCTTCTCCCCCCTCCCGGAGCTGATCTCACAACGCCTGCAGGCCCTCTATCGGCTGCCCAGGCTGGCGCGTGGAATCCTGATCACCCCGGCCTCCACCCTCATGCAGCGCCTGCCGCCCCGCGCCTTCATCGAGGCCCACAGCCTGCTGGTGGAGAAGGGCCAGACCCTGGCGCTGGACACCACCCGCCAGCAGTTGGAGCACAGCGGCTATCAGTGTGTCTCCCAGGTCCTGACCCACGGAGAGTTCGCGGTGCGTGGCTCGCTGCTCGACATCTTCCCCATGGGCAGCCAGCTCCCCTACCGCATCGACCTGTTCGATGACGAGGTGGACAGCATCCGCACCTTCGACCCGGAGACCCAGCGCTCACTGGAGAAGGTCGAGCGGATCCGCATGCTGCCGGCGCGGGAGTTCCCCCTCGACGGGGAGGCCATCGCCCGCTTCCGCCGCAACTACCGCAATCAGTTCGAGGGTGATCCGCAGCGCAGCCTGATCTACCGCGACGTCTCCGACGGCCAGATCCCCAACGGCCTGGAATACTACCTGCCCCTGTTCTTCTAGGAGACCGCCAGCCTCTTCGACTATCTGCCCGAATCCCACCTAACCATCCAGTTCGCCGGGGTCCGGGACGGGGCGGAGGCCTTCTTCGCCGAGGTCAGGGAGCGCTTCGAGGATCGCCGGCACGACCAGGAACGCCCCTTGCTGCCCCCCCAGCAGATCTACCTGCCGGTGGACGACCTGGTGGGCGCCATCAAGCGCGGCAGCCTGGTGACCCTGCAGCCGCACGAGATTCACGGACGCGCCAAGGGCTATGCCAGTTTCTGCAACTTCGACAGCCGACTGCCGCCACCGCTCGCCTTCCAGCCCCGGGCGCAACACCCGGCGGCCCTGCTGCAGGCCTTCATCGCGAAGCAGGATCAGCGCATCCTCTTCATCGCCGAGAGCGCCGGACGCAGGGAACTGCTACAGGGCGCCCTGCGCGACCTGGGGATCCAGGCCCGGCAGCTGGTGGACTGGCAGGAATTCGTCAGCGGCGGGATGCCGATCGGTCTCTGTGTCGCACCCATGGAGCAGGGCCTCTGGTTGCCACAGGACGGCATCGTGGTCATCACCGAGACCCAGCTCTATGGCGAACGGGTGCGCCAGCAGCGGCGTCAGCGCAAGGTCAGCCAGGACCCGGATCAGATCGTCCGCAACCTCACTGAGCTACACATCGGGGCCCCGGTGGTACACGAGGATCACGGGGTCGGCCGCTACCTGGGACTGCAGACCCTCGAGGTGGGGGGCACGACCACCGAATTCCTCGCCCTGGAGTACGCCCGTGGCGACAAGCTCTATGTGCCGGTCGCCTCCCTGCACCTGATCAGCCGCTACGCCGGGGCCTCACCAGAGAACGCCCCCCTGCACCGCCTGGGGGGCGACCAGTGGGAGAAGACCAAGCGCAAGGCCGACCAACAGGTGCGGGGCGTGGCGGCGGAACTGCTGGAGATCCACGCCCGTCGCGCCGCCCGCCAGGGGTTCGCCTTTCCTCCGCCGGGGGACGAGTACCAGGCCTTCGCCGCCTCCTTCGAATTCGAGGAGACCCCCGACCAGCAGCAGACCATCGAGGCGGTGCTGGCGGACATGGCCTCACCCCACCCCATGGACCGGGTGGTCTGTGGCGACGTGGGCTTCGGCAAGACCGAGGTGGCGATGCGCGCCGCCTTCATGGCCACTCAGGGGGGCAAACAGGTGGCGGTGCTGGTGCCCACCACCCTGCTCGCCCAGCAGCACTACCAGAACTTCGCCGACCGCTTCGCCGAATGGCCGGTGCGGGTGGCGAGCCTGTCGCGCTTCGGCACCGGCAAGCAGCAGCGCAAGGTGCTCGACGGCCTGGCCGACGGCACCCTGGACATCGTGGTGGGCACCCACAAGCTGCTCTCCCAGGGCATCGAGTTCAAGGACCTGGGGCTGGTGATCATCGACGAGGAGCACCGCTTCGGGGTGCGCCACAAGGAGCGCCTGAAGGCCCTGCGCAGCGAGGTGGACCTGCTGACCCTCACCGCCACGCCCATCCCGCGCACCCTCAACATGTCCATGGCGGGGATGCGCGACCTGTCGGTGATCGCCACCCCACCGGCCCTGCGCCACCCGATCAAGACCTTCATCAGCGAGTGGAACGATGCCCTGATCGTCGAGGCCTGCCAGCGCGAACTCAAGCGCGGGGGTCAGATCTACTTCCTGCACAACCAGGTCAGCACCATCGAAAACATGGCGAACCGACTGCTGGGGCTGCTGCCCGGGATCCGCCTACAGGTCGCCCATGGGCAGATGCGTGAACGCCAGCTCGAAGGCATCATGCGCGACTTCTACCACCAGCGTTTCAACCTGCTGGTCTGCACCACCATCGTGGAGAGCGGCATCGACGTACCCAGTGCCAACACCATGATCATCAACCGCGCCGACAAGCTCGGGCTGGCCCAGCTGCACCAGATCCGCGGCCGGGTCGGGCGCTCCCACCACCGCGCCTACGCCTACCTTCTGACCCCGCCAACGAAGGGCATGACCGCCGATGCGAAAAAGCGCCTGGAAGCCATCGAATCCCTGGAGGATCTGGGGGCCGGTTTCACCCTCGCCACCCACGACCTGGAGATCCGCGGCGCCGGTGAGCTGCTGGGGGACGAGCAGAGTGGACGGATCCAGGAGATCGGTTTCTCCCTCTACAGCGAACTGCTGGAGCGGGCGGTGCAGGCCCTCAAGGCCGGTCGCCAGCCGCAGCTGGACCTCCCCCTCGACCATGGCACCGAGATCGAACTCAACATCCCGGCATTGCTGCCCGCCGACTACCTGCCCGATGTCCACTCCCGGCTGGTGCTCTACAAACGCATCGCCAGCGCCCCGGACCGGGACGCGCTGCGGGAGCTGCAGGTGGAGATGATCGACCGCTTCGGCCTGCTGCCGGAGGCGGCCAAGAACCTGTTCGCGATCACCGAACTCAAGCTGCGCGCCCACCCCCTGGGGATCCGCAAGATCGAGGCCGGCCCCAAGGGGGCCCGCCTGCTGTTCGAGGAGACCCCCAGGCTAGACCCGATGAAGCTGATCGGCCTGATCCAGAGCCGACCCGACCGCTTCAAGCTGGAGGGTGGTGACAAACTGCGCTATAGCCAGGAGCTGGAAGACCCGCGCCAGCGGGTGGGCAAACTACACGAACTGCTCGACACCCTGATAGACTGAGCACTCGACTCAACGTGAAGCGAGGCCCAATGACCCTGACACGACCCTTTCCACGGCCGCCGGCGGCATGCCTCGCCCTGCTGCTGCTGTTCACCGCAGCGGCGGCGATGGCGGCGGGGGCACCCCCGGCGACCGCCCCCTGGTATCAATTCGAGATCATCCTGTTCGAGCGCATCGCCCCCGGCGCGGGGGCCACCGAGGCCTGGCCGGACGACCCGGGGACGCCGTCGCGGCTCGACGCCCTGCCCTTGCGCATCCGCCCCCCCAAGACGGGGGGCGATCCGGCCAAACCGATCCCCTACGCCACCCTGCCCAGGTCCGCCTGGCGCCTCACCGGCCTGGAGCAGCGCCTGAAACGCTCCCGCAACTACCACCCCCTGCTACACCTGGCCTGGCGTCAGCCAGTGGTCGATCCCAAGCGGGCCCAACGACTCTATCTGGAGTTGCCCCAGGGGCAGGGCTCCCGAGTCGGAGTCGGTCTGACGACCCAGCCCAAGCTGGAGGGGACACTGAGTGTGGGAGTCAAGCGCTACCTGCACCTGCGCCTCGACCTGCTGCTGCGCCGCCTGGTAATGGGTGACGCCACGGGACCCGGCGCCGGCCTGGGGCCCCACTATCAACCCTATCGGTTGCAGGCCCGGCGGCGCCTGCGCAGTGGCGAACTCCACTACATCGACCACCCGATCCTGGGGGTCCTGTTCCTGGCGAGCAAGTACCAGCCCCCCAAGCCCGCGCTGGAGCCAGCCCCTCCGGTCAGCGAGCCCCCTGCCGGCTCACCCGCTCAGGCCGGGCCGGCAAAGAAACCATCCCAGTCATCACCTCAGAGATAGCCCTGCAAGGCCTCCGCCAGACGCCGGCCCAGCTCCAGCACGGCACGGCTGATGGCGGCCACGTAGGCCTCGTTGCCGCCGCCCGTCAAAGGCTCGCTGAAGTGCTGCTCACCCATCGCCAGCAGCTGCTCGTCGTGGCTGCGCACCAGGGTCCACCTGACCCGTAACCAGACCTGTCCGGCCTGCGCATCCAGGCGGTCCACATCCAGTTGCAGCTGATAGGCCGGACGGACGGCCCGGTCCCAGGGATACGCCACCAGGGTGCGCTCCCCCAGTTGGGCGCCCAGGGAGCTGGTCAGCAGCTGCAATATGTTCTCCTGCAGGCCACCGGCCCAGTGGTGGAAGTCGTCCAGCTCGATCCGATAGGGTGAGCTGCGCCTGACCAGCTGCGGCCGGTCCAGGTAACTGGCCAGGCGCAGCGGCCCGACACCCAGCAGGGGCTGACCGGTGCTCGGGCGGCCCTCGCCCGCTGGTTGCTCGGGCTGGGCGAGGCGGTAGTAGTGGGTCGGTTGGGAGGGCTGGGTGGCGCAGCCGCCTAGGAGCAGCATCAGCAGTCCCAACAGGCCTAGCGTTTCGATCAACCTCGACATCACTGTTTTCCTCTCAACAGGGCCTCCGGGTGGCGTTCCAGATACTCCGCCAGGCCGCGAATCGAACGCGCCGCCGCCGCCAGTTCCCGCAGGGCCTGGGTCGTCTCGTGCAGCACCGGCGAGTCGTCCCGCAGCAGGGCATTGGCGGAACGGGCCCCCTCCTCGATCTGCCCCAGGGCCGCCTGGCCCGTCACCAGGGTCTGGTCCAGTTGGTCCAGGGCCGGTTCCAGGCGGCTCAGCAGCCGGTTCGACCCCTCCCCCACCCGTCGCCACTCGTCCAGCAGAGGCGCCAGGTGGCCGTTCAGTTCACCGAGCAGCCTCTGGGAGTCTCCAAGCAACTGCAGGCTGGCATGGGTCAGCTTGGGGCCGTCCCGCTCCAGCTGGGCGCTGAGCCGGTCCAGCTGCTCGACCGACGAGACCAGGTGCTGCATCAGGGCCGGCAGGTCGGGGCCGGTGATCAGCCGGTCCAGACTGTCGAGGATCTCCGTCAAACGCCGTACCATGCGTTCCAGCGGCAGCTCGTCCAGGGTGGAGGAGAGCCGCTCCAGTTGCGAGGGAATGGTGGGGATCTCCGCATAGCCGCTCTTCTCACCCGACAAGTGGACCGGGGTACCCGGGTGGAAGTCCATCTCCACCTCCATCATGCCGGTGACCAGGCTCTGGGCATTCAGTTGCGCTCGCAGGCCATCCGCGATCATCCTATCGAGGAACTCCCTTCCGCTCTTCTCATACTCTCCCTCACTGAAGCCGAGCTTCAACGGGTCGATAGAGATGATCACGGGGATGGAGAAGCGCTGGGTCTGCTGGTCGTAGTGGATCGTCATCCTCTTGACCTGACCGATCTTGACCCCCCGGAGGGTCACCGGCGAGCCCTGCCGCAGTCCCCGCACGTCCTCCTCGAAATAGAGGATAAAGTCGGCGGCGGACTTGCCATAGCCCTTCCCGCCCAGATAAAGGACAGCGCCCAGGCCCAGCAGCAAGGCACTGAGCACGAAGGCGCCAATGAGGGTCGGGTTGGCCTTGTTACGCATTGTTGTCGGCTCGCTTCAATCCGCTTCGCCACGGCTCAGGAATTGCCGAACCTGGGGCGCCTCGGCATGTTTCAGCAACCACTTGGGGTCGCCCTGGGCGAGCTGGGTCCTGCTCTCGGCATCCAGGAATACCGAATTGTTGCCGATCGCGAAGATACTTGCCAGTTCGTGAGTGACCAGCACCACCGTACTGCCCAGGCTGTGGCTCAGGGTCAGGATCAGGTCGTCCAGGCGGCGGGCGCTCAGGGGGTCGAGCCCGGCGGAGGGTTCGTCGAAGAAGAGGATCCGCGGGTCCAGGGCCATGGCGCGGGCCAGCCCGGCGCGCTTGCGCATACCGCCGCTGATCTCGGCGGGATAGTAGGCCTCGAAGCCATGCAGCCCCACCAGGGCCAGCTTATAGGCGACCTGCTCAGCAATCTCTTCGGCGGAGAGGTCGCTGTACGCCTGTAGCGGCAGGGCGATGTTCTCCGCCAGGGTCATGGCGGACCAGAGGGCGCCCCCCTGGTAGAGTACTCCGACCCGGCGCTGGCGCTGGCTGCGCTGCGCCTCGGGCAGCCCCCAGAAGTCGACCCCTTCCAGGTAGACCTGACCGGCAGCCGGGCGTTGCAGGCCGATCAGGTGGCGCAGCAGGGTACTCTTGCCACAACCGCTGCCCCCCATGATGACGAAGATGTCACCCTGCTGCACGGTAAAGTTGAGGTCATGCTGGATGACGAAGTCGCCATAGGCGAGGGTCAGCCCGCGCACCTCGATCGCTGGCGTCCCTGCTGACTGGTTAGAGGGTTCGGCCGGCTGGGTCACCCGCTACACCCCCAGGCGGTTGAATATGAGGGTGGTGATGGCATCCCAGATGACGATCAGCAGGATCGCCGTGACCATCGCCGAGGTGGTGGCGCGCCCCACCGCGGCGGAGTCGCGCCCGCTCTGCAGCCCCCGCAGGCAACCCGCCAGGGCGATCACGCCGGCGAAGACCAGGGCCTTGATCAAGCCGGTGGCGACATCCACCAGGTCGATCGCCCCCTGGGTCTCGTGCAGATACCCGAGCAGTCCGATGTGCAGCGGCCCCACCGCCACCAGCAGGCCACCGAGGATGCCCAGCAGGTCCGCCCAGAGACAGAGCAGGGGCAGCATCAGGATCAACGCCAGGCTGCGTGGCAGCACCAGGAACTCCATGGGAGAGATGCCCAGGGTCTTGAGGGCATCGATCTCCTCGTTGACCTGCATGGTGCCGAGCTGGGCCGCATAGGCGGAACCGGTCCGCCCGGCCATGATGATGGCGGTCATCATCGCCCCCATCTCGCGCACGCTGCCCAGGGCCACCAAATCGGCCACATAGATCTCGGCGCCGAACAGCTGCAGCTGGACCGCCCCGACGAAGGCCAGCACCGCCCCCACCAGGAGACTGATCAGGCTGACGATGGGCAGGGCATCCACCCCGGCGGACTGCAAGAAATGGGCGAAATCGCCACCCCGGAAGCGCGCCCGCCCCCGCAGCAGGCGCTGCAGGGCGATCACCCATTCGCCGACGAAGCGGGTGAATTCCAGGACATCGTTCCAGACCTCCAGGGCCTGCTCCCCCAGGGTGTGGAGCAGGGAGAAGGGCCGCGCCGGCTCTCCGCCGCCCTTGTGTTCGGGCACCGTCAGCGCCAGTTCCAGCAGCCCCTGCACGCCCACCGGCAGGCCGTCGGTGGCAAACTGGATGGCCCGGCCCTGCGCATATTCACGCAACCTGAGCAGAAAGGTCAGCAGCCGACTGTCCCACTGTTCGAGCTGGCGGCAGTCGAAGCCGATCTCCCGCAGGGGCCTGGGCGCCCCCTCGAGGCCAGCCTCCAGCGCCTGCCAGGAGATGGCGCCGGCGTCCAGGGTCCAGCGGCCTCGCAGCTGGATTTCGGCGCGGTCATCGGCGCGATAGATGATTGCGAACAAACTGGCCCTCTCAGCGGTCCTGCACACCCCTGGGGCGGGTCTACAGGTGTTCTACTGGCGATCAAGTTTAGCGCCAGATTACCGCCAATGGGGGGGCCATGTCCAGTAAACCCACCAGAATCGAAGCCATGGGAACTCAGGAAGCCACAGGATTGAACCGCGGCAAGGTGTTGATTGCCGATGACGAGCTGTCCAACCGGGTAGTGCTCAAGGCCCTGCTCAAGAAGCTGGGATTCCAGGTGATCCAGGCCCAGGACGGTGCCCAGGCGGTGGAACTCTTCGAGGCGGAACGTCCCAGCCTGGTGATGATGGACGTGATGATGCCGGTCATGGACGGCTATGAGGCCACCCGGCGCATCAAACAGATGGCGGGGGAACACTTTGTCCCGGTGATCTTTCTCACCGCCATGACCGACGAGGCCGCCCTCTCGCGCTGTATCGAGGTGGGTGGAGACGATTTCCTCACCAAACCCTACAGCAATACCCTGCTGATAGCCAAGGTCCAGGCCATGGAGCGCATCAGCGGGCTGCAGCGGGACATGAGCCGGCTCTACAGCCGCATGCAGCGGGACGAGGAGATCGCCGAGGAGGTCTTCAGCGGCGCCGTGACCCGGGACAATGTGGCCCTGGAGCAGATCCACAGCCTGCTCAGGCCGGCCAGTGTCTTCAGCGGGGACCTGCTGCTGACCGCCTTCTCCCCCTCCCGGGACTTGCATGTACTGCTGGGCGATTTCACAGGCCATGGCCTGTCCGCCGCCCTGGGCGCCCTGCCCACCTCCGAGGTGTTCCGCTCCATGACCGCCAAGGGCTTCGCCCCGGAGCAGATCCTCGCGGCCATCAACGACAAGCTGCACGAGCTGCTGCCCACCGGCATGTTCCTGGCGGCCCAGTTCGTCCGCCTCAGCCGCGGCCTCGACCACATGCAGGTGTTCAACTGCGGTATGCCCGACTGCTACCTGGTGGACGGGGCGTCGCGGGAGATCAAACAGACCATCGAATCCCGGAGCCTGCCCCTGGGCATCGCCGGGGGCCTCGGTTTCAAACAGGAGGCACAGCACATCCCGGTGCAGATCGGCGACCTGATCCTGCTCGCCAGCGACGGGGTCAACGAGGCGCGCAACCCCCAGGGGGAATACTTCGGCGCCCAGCGCTTGCGCCAGTCGATCCACGCCAGCCAGGGCAGCGACTGTATACTGAGCAAACTCTCCGATGTATTGGACGGCTTCTGCCTGAACGCCCCCCAGGACGACGATATCAGCCTGGCGGAGATCCATGTGGTCCCGGAGCTGCTGCCAGCCTGGTCCGAAGGGGAACTGCTCTCCGCCCATTTGCAGGAGCCGGTGGATGACGAACTGGACATCCTGGACATGGGGTCCGACAGCATCGAGTTCCACATCACCCTGCGTGGTGGTCAGTTGCGCCAGGCCGATCCCGTCCCCATGCTCATCAACTACCTGCAGGAGATGGCCGGGCTCAAGGAGCACCGACGCCCCCTCTTCACCATCCTTACCGAGCTGTTCGTCAACGCCCTGGACCACGGGGTGTTACAGATGGACTCGCGGCTGAAGGAGGGCCCGGAGGGCTTCTCACGCTACTTCGAACGACGCGAACGCCTGCTGGAAGAACTCACCAGCGGGTTCGTGCGCATCGGAGTGCGCATCCATCCGGAGCCCCAGGGTGGATTCATCGTCATCCAGGTCGAAGACAGCGAGGGTTTCGATATCGACGCCAGACCACTAACCCCTGGTGAACCGCCGCTGTTCAGCGGCCGTGGCATCACCCTGGTGGAGAGCCTGTGCGAATCGCTGCGCTTCCTGACGCCGGGCAACCGGGCGGAGGCCATCTACCGCTGGACGACTGCATGAACCTGACTTTACGGGGAACCCCATATTGATTGAACCCAATGTAACCCCCTCCTCCCCTGGCCTGGAGGGACCCGATTTCGAGGCTTCCCTGCGGCAACGGCAGAACGAGTCGCTCTATGGCAATCTGCCCAGTTCCATCCTGGGTGGTGTGATCGTCGCCTGCACGGTGACTGCGTTTTTTTGGCAGTCGACCCCAAAGATCCAGACGCTCACCTGGCTGGGGCTGGCCTGTGGTGCGACCCTGCTGCGAGGCCTGAACCTGTGGGGTTTCCACCACCGGCCCCGGGCCTTCTCCGAGGCTCGCTGGCAGCAGCTCTATATCGTTGGCAGCTGGTGCTTCGCCCTGGTCTGGAGCAGCAGTGTCTTCCTGCTCTATCCCGTCGACAACCCGATCTATCAGATCTTCCTGGGGTTTCTGCTGACCGGCATCGCCGTGGTCGGAGTGAGTGGCCAGAGCGCCTCTACCAGGGCGGCGGTGGGGTTTCTCCTCATCACCCTCGTGCCCATCGCCCTGCGCCTGCTGGTCGATTGGCGGTACGGCCCGGTCCCCGGCCTGCTGTTGCTGCTGATGATCGCGATTCTGGTGCGCCTGACCCTGAACATGAACCACACGCTCACCCAGAACACCACCCTGCACCTGCAGAGCCTGGCGCGCGAAAGGGAATTGCACCTCTCCAAGCGAATCCGCGCCGAACAGAGCCGCCAGACCCCCCTGGCCCTGGTGGAGTGGGACCAGGACTGCCGGGTCACCGCCTGGAACCCGATGGCCGAGCGCCTGCTACGGCGCCCTGCCGCCCAGGCCATCGGCCGCCCCCTCTCGGAACTCGTCAGATTGGTGGATACGGGCCCTGGGGATCACTGGCGCCAGTTGTTGCAGGAGGGCAAGGCCAGTATCCACCGCCACGCTATGGAGAATGCGCGGGGTGAGTCGCTGATCTGCGAGTGGTACAACACCCCCTTGAAGGACCTGCGCGGCCGGACCATCGGTATCTCCTCCTACATCAAGGACATCACCGAGCGGATCACCCGCCAGGAGCAGCAGCAGCGGCTGGTGGACATCATTCAGAACACCACCGACTTCACCGCCATCTTCAACCTGCAGGGGGATATGCTGTTCCTCAACCACGCCGGGCGCAAGTTTCTCGGCATGGGTCCGGACGACAGCCTGGAGGGCAAGAGCCTGGCTGGCATGTTTCCCACCTCGGAGATCGAACAGCTGCTCAACGAAGGGGTGCCCTCCGCCTACATGAACCACACTTGGCGCGGCGAGACCCAGTTGATCACCATCGAGGGCGAGGTCCTGACCGTGGACCAGCTGATCCTGCTGCACGAGGCCACCCATGGAGGTGAGCGCTACTTCTCCATGGTGATGCGCGACATCTCCAGCCGGGTGACGGCGGAACGGGAGTTGCTTCAGGCCAAGGAGGCCGCCGAGGCCGCCGCTCGGGCCAAGAGCCAGTTCCTGGCCATGATGAGCCATGAGATCCGCACCCCCATGAACGGGGTACTGGGGATGGCGGAACTGTTGGCCGACACCCCCCTGAGCGAGGAGCAGCGGGAGTATGTCGATGTCATCAACCACTCGGGACGGGGCCTGCTGGGCATCATCAACAACCTGCTCGACTTCTCCAAGGCGGAGGCGGGCAAGCTGCGGCTGGAGCCCCTACCCTTCGACCTGGAGAAGACAGTCTATGAGACGGTACAGATGCTCAGCACCAGCGCCACCAACAAGGGGCTGAAACTGCTCATCGACTACCCGCTGGACGGCCCCTATCTGCTATTGGGCGATGCCGGGCGCATCGGCCAGATCCTCACCAACCTGCTGGGCAACGCCATCAAGTTCACCCGGCAGGGCCAGGTGGCGTTACGGGTCCGGATCACCGCGCAGGACGAAGAGACCGCCCGGTTTCACCTGGAGGTACGGGATACCGGCATCGGCATCTCCCCGGAACAGCAGGCCAGGCTGTTCCTGCCCTTCACCCAGGCCGACGGTTCGATCACCCGCAACTATGGGGGGACCGGCCTGGGTCTGGCGATCTGCAAACAGCTGGTGGAGGCGATGGGCGGGCGCATCGGTATAGAGAGCGAGCCCGGCGAGGGTTCGTGTTTCTGGTTCGAACTCCCCCTGCCGGTGAGCCGGGGCGCCCGGCCGGAACCCGATCCCCGGCTGGCCGGACAATCCGCCCTCCTGCTGGTAGACGATCCAGACGACCTGCGCGGCTATGCGCGCCAGTTGAGCTTTCTCGGCATGCAGACTGAAAGAGTCGCCAGCACCCAGGAGCTGCTGGAGGAGTTGACCCGGGCCGCCCGGACAGACAGCCCCTACCGGGTCATCCTGCTGGACCTGGATCCTGAACGGGTGGCGCTCGAACCGCTGCAGACACGGATCAGGGCCATGGAGGCCTGCCGGGAGACCGCCATCCTGTCCCTCATGTACCTGGGTCAGAAGGACAGGAGCGGCCACCAACGCAGCTCGGATGACTGCATCCATCTGGTAAAACCCGTCGCCCCCTCCCTGCTGACCCGGACCCTGGAACGGTGTCTGCTTGGCAAGGAGACGACCGACCGCAAGGCACCTGTCACCCTGCTCCCCCCGGCAGTCAGTGGCAAGGTGATCGACCACCAGCAGATCGACACCATGCGCCAGCTCATGGGGGAGGATTTCGAGGAACTGGTCCCCGCTGTCCTCGACAGCCTCGACCAGCTGCTCAAGGAGCAGCAGGCCGCCCTGGCAGGGGCCGATGAAAAGGAACTGACCCGGATCCTGCACGGCATCAAGTCGGCGGCCGGCAATGTCGGCGCCCTGCGTCTGGTGGCGTACTGCGATGGCCTGCAGCGCCAGATCACCAGCGAACCCAGTGGCCTTGCCAAGCTGCTGGAGGGCCTGCAGGACGAGTTTGAACGGGCCAAGGCCGAGTTATTGAAGATTGCCTAGATGCACCGATCGGGTGCAGAATCCTGGTCTCTGCAGCCCAGGACCCTCTGAACATGGCAAAGAGCGTCATCGTCGCCTCCAGGGAAGGCACCAAGACCCCGTTTCTGCGCGGCATCCTGACCAGTTCGCTGCTCGAGGCGGGTCTGCCCTTCGAGCAGGCCTACGAGCTGGCCTCGCGCATGCGCACGCGACTCGCCGACAAGGAGCATATCACCACCCACGAGATCCGCGAACTGGTGGTGCGGGAGCTGATCAAGCTCGATGCCACCGATGTCCTGGAGCTCTATACCGGGATCAACCGGCCCTCACGCAGCATCCAGGTCCGTGACCACCTGGGGGGCATCAGTGGCTTCTCGCTGCCCAGGCACCGCCAGTCCCTCGAATCCTCCGGCCTCGACAGCGACCAGGCCAATCTGATCTCCCAACTCCTCCTGAAGAAACTGGAAGAGACGGACGAACACGAGCTGCACGTCAACGACATCGGGCGCATGACCTTCTCCATCCTGCAGAAGCAGATCGGGCATGAGGCGGCGAAACGCTATCTGGTTTGGGTCGACTACACCCGCAGCGGCCGTCCGCTGATCCTGCTGTTGGGGGGCACCACCGGCTGTGGCAAGAGCACTATCGCCACCGAGGTCGCACACCGCCTGGGGATCATCCGCACCCAGTCCACCGACATGCTGCGCGAAGTGATGCGTATGATGATCCCCGAGCGCCTGCTGCCGGCCCTGCACACCTCTTCTTTCAGCGCCTGGCGCCGCCTGCCGGGGCACGCCGAAGGCCCCCCCACGGACGAGTTGATCATCATGGGCTACAATCACCAGGCCGAACTGGTCTCGGTACCCTGCGAGGCGGTGATTCAACGGGCGCTGCGGGAGCGGGTCTCCCTGATCCTGGAAGGCATCCACATCTCCCCCTCCCTGATGCTGCGCATCGGTGACACCGAGAGTGCGGTCATGGTCCCGATCATGCTGGCGGTGCTCAAGCAGGATCAGCTGAAACGGCAGCTGATGGGGCGTGGCATCATCGCCCCGGGACGGGAGGGCGACCGCTACCTCAGCCACTTCGAACAGATCTGGGAGCTGCAGTCCTACCTGCTCTCCGAGGCGGACAACAGCAGCATGGATATAGTGACCAACGACGAAAAGGAGCAGACCACCGCACGCGTCATGCGCGCCATCAACGAGGTATTGGCCAGGGGCTTCAATGCCCAGATGGATGACATATTCGCCTCTTGACCCATCCGCTACTTGAGGAGTCCCGATAATGCCCAGACGATACAAAGGCGTGGTGATCATCCTTGACGGTCTGGGTGATCGGGGCATAACCCAGTTTGACGGCAAGACCCCCCTGGAGGCGGCCCATACCCCCAACATGGACCGGCTGGCAACCGCCGGCCAGTGCGGCTTCGTCGATCCGCTGTTGCCCGGCCTGCCGCTGAGCACCCATACCGCCACCGGCCTGCTGTTCGGTCTGCCCGTCAAGATGGCCGCCGGGCTGACCCGGGGACCGGTGGAAGCGGCGGGCATCGGCATCGCCAACGACCCGGCGGCGGTCTATCTGCGCTGCAATTTCGCCACCCTGGAAAAGGTGGATGGACGCTACCGGATCCTCGACCGGCGCGCCGGGCGCATCAACGCAGAGAAGAACGGCCTGGCCGAGGCCCTGTTCGACCTCGACCTGGGCGATGGCATCAGCGCCCGGGTCTACCCAGCCACCCAGCATCGTGGGGTGGTGAAGATCACCGGCCCCGAACTCTCTCCCCTGGTCAGTGATACCGACCCGGCCAGCCAGTACAAGACCCTGGGAGTGCGCGCCAGCCGGGCTGTCGGTGCGAAGCCTGCGGCGATCCGCACCGCCCAGGCGGTCAACCGGCTCACCGAGCTGGCCTACCAACGGCTCAGCGCTCACCCGGTGAACCGCTCCCGCCAGCAGGCGGGTCTGCCGGTGGCCAACGGCATCATCTGCCGCAGCGCGGGCCGGCTGCCCAAACTGCACACCCAGATCGCCCACCTTGGATTGAGGTGCGCCGTGGTAGCCGGGGAGAAGACCCTATTGGGCCTGGCGGCCATGCTCGGCTATACCCAGATCACCAGCCCCACCTTCAGTTCACTGCCCGATACCGATCTGGCGGACAAGGTGGTGCATGCCCAGGCCGCCCTGCGTGAGCACGACCTGGTCTATCTGCATATCAAGGGGACGGACATCTGCTCTCACGACCTGGATCCCCGGGGTAAACAGGCCCTCCTGGAACGCATCGACGAGGCCCTGGCGCCCTTGCTAATGGAGGAGCTGGTGATCGGCATCACCGGCGACCACAGCACCGACAGTAACAACGGCAGACATACCGGGGATCCGGTCCCCAGTCTCATCCGCGCCCCCCAGGGACGCATCGACCGCTGCCGGGAGTTCTCCGAGGACGCCTGCTGCCTGGGAGGGTTGGGGCGCATCAACAGCCAGGGTTATCTCACCAGCCTGCTAGATATGATGAACCGACTGGAGAACTTCCATCCGCACAATGCCGGGCTCTACTTTTAACCCGCCCAGGAGGACACGCCAGATGGGTAAAAAAACCAGGCAACACCCGATCCTCGTGCCCGTGGACTTCTCCCCCCACTCCGCCGCCGCCCTGTTGCACGCCAGTGAGCTGGCCCACTGCATGGGCCAGCCCCTGGCCATCCTGCACGTGGTGCACGATCCGGCGGAGATGCCGGGCTACTACAGCAAGCTGGCCAAGAAGAAGAACCTGCTGCGGATCGAGGATCTGGCCCAGGAGATGTTCGATCGGTTTATGCGCGACATCATCGCCCAGCACCCACAGCACCGAGTCCTGCGAAAGGCCCGAACCCTGTTGCTAGTGGGCCTGCCGGTGACCCGTATCCTGCAGCTAGCCGACAAGCTTCACGCCTGTATGATCGTCATGGGCAGTCAGGGGCGCACCGGCCTGCAACACATGCTACTCGGCTCCAAGGCGGAACAGGTGGTGAGGCTGTCACCCATCCCGGTCACCATCGTGAAACGCCCGCCCTCCTGAGGAGTGTCCAGAATGCGAATGACCGACATCCTTGGCAGACAGCTCCACACCCGCCTGGTGGGTCTGCTCCTGGCCCTGCTGGCCTTCCCCCTGCTCGCCGCATCACCGGTGAGCGGCGCCAGCCCGCAATGGGGCGTCATGGGCATGCAGCTGTTCGGGGGGCTGGCGCTCTTTCTGTTTGGCATGGAACAGATGGCGGATGCCCTCAAGGCGGTGGCCGGTGAGAGCATGAAGACGATCCTGGGCAGGCTCACCGCGAACCGTTTCAGGGGGGCCCTGACCGGCGCCTTCGTCACCGCAATCATTCAATCATCGTCGGTGACCACCGTGCTGGTGGTGGGCTTCATCACCGCGGGTCTGATGTCCATGGCCCAGTCCGTCGGGGTCATCATGGGGGCCAACATCGGCACCACCATCACCGCCCAGATCGTCGCCTTCAAGGTCACCAAGGCCTCCCTGCTGATGGTCGGTGTCGGTTTCAGCATGATCTTCGTCTCCAAGCAGGAGCAGACCCGCCAGTACGGTGCCATACTCATGGGCCTGGGCCTGGTCTTCTTCGGCATGAGCATCATGAGCGAGGCCATGAAACCCCTGCGCAGCTACCAACCGTTCCTGGACCTGATGATCAACATGGAGAACCCCCTGGTGGGTATCCTGGTGGCGGCCGTCTTCACCGGCCTTATCCAGTCCTCATCGGCCACCACCGCCATCATTATCGTCATGGCCAGCCAGGGCTTCATCACCCTGCCGGCCGGTATCGCCCTGGCCTTCGGCGCCAATATCGGCACCTGCGTGACCGCCCTGCTCGCCTCCATCGGCAAGCCCAGGGAGGCGGTGCGCGCCGCAGTGGTGCACGTCACCTTCAACGTCGCCGGGGTGCTGTTGTGGGTGATGTTCATCGACCAGTTGGCTGAGCTGGTCAGCTGGTTCTCACCCACCCACCCGGAACTCTCGGGGGCGGCGCGCCTGGCGGCAGAGACACCACGTCAGATCGCCAACGCCCATACCCTGTTCAATGTCGCCAACACCTTCATCTTCATCGGCTTCACCTCCCAGATCGCCCGCTTCGTCGAGTGGTTGATTCCCGATGGCGCCCTGGAAGAGGCAGAACTGCGGGTCAGCGCCAAATACCTGGACGAGGAGCTACTGACCACCCCTTCCCTCGCCCTCGACCGGGTGCGCCTGGAGGTGCTGCACATGGGTGAGACGGTGCAGGAGATGCTCGAACGGATCATGCCTGCCATCATCAATGGCAACCAGGAGTCGCTGCAGGCGGTACGGGACCTGGATGACGAGGTGGATATCCTCTATGAACAGATCCTCGACTACATGGGCCGGATCAGCAAGCGCGCCCTCTCGGATCAACAGACCGAGGAGTTTCTCAAACTGATGGAGGCGGTCAGTGATCTGGAGAACATAGGCGACACCATCGAAACCAACATGGTGGACCTGGGGCTCGACCGTCTTCAGGCCGGGGTGTCGATCAGCCAACCGACCCGCGAGGTATTGATGGGCTTTCACCGGCTGGTCGCCCAGTCCTTCAAGAACGCCCTGCAGGCCGTGTCACAAAACAATACCGCGGCCGCCAAGGCGGTGACCTCGATGAAGAGCGAGATCTCCCGCATGGCCGACTCGGCCGCCGCCCATCAGGCACAGCGGCTGGTCGCCGAGGAACCCAACCGTATCCCGGCCTACACCATCGAGATCGATATCATCGAGAAACAGAAACGGATATATTATCTGGCCAAGCGTATGGCCAAGAGCGTGCTGCCGCTCCAGCTGGCCGAATCGACGGCGTGAGCTATCGACCCTCCACCACCCGCCCACCTCTTCCGGGACCCTAAGATGAAGCTCGAGAAACTGCTGGCAAACCTCGACGATTACCTGAAGAAGGTGGAAAAGGGTAAGTCCGGCCACTGTAACAAGGTCGATGACCTGTTACGGGGCCTGGAGAGAAAGCGGCGCAAACTCAAAAAGAAACTGGATGGGGAGCGAAACGCGACCAGGCAGAAGCGGCTCAATACCCAACTGAAGATCGTCACCCTGTAGCTGAAGAAGGCCGTAAGCGGCGAGGTGACCTGGAGGGGGTCTGCAGGCAGGGTAACTAAAGGTTCAGGGTAACTACTCGCCCCTTCTGATATCGGCGGTGCAAGCACTGGCACCGCTTCCGAAAAGGCATGTAGTGAGTAGTTACGGTTCAGGAATCATCCTCTACCTCGCCATCCTCCTGACCGGCACTCTCGTCCAGGCGGTGCAGGACCACCTTGTGGATACGCCGTGTCGAGGCATCCGCAACCCGTATATTGAGACCATCCAGAACGAACGCTTCATCCTTCGAAGGTATCCGCTCGGTATGCTCGAGGAGCCAGCGGTTGATGGTGTCGGTGGGCTTGCCGGGAATGTCCATATCGAAGTACTCCTCCACCACCCGCAGTTCCGCCGTACCGTCCACCAGCACGCCGCCATCCTCCAATTCCACCAGGTCCTCTTTCTTGGTGTCCGTCTCGTCGTAGATCTCGCCCACCAGCTCCTCCACCAGATCCTCCAGGGTCACCACCCCGAGCATGGCTCCATGCTCATCGACCACCACGGCCATGTGCTGGTGTTTGCTGCGCAGGGTGACGATCAACTCGTCGATGGGCTTGTTGGCTGGGGTGAACAGGGGTTCCTGGGCGATCTGATTGAGCGGGATATCGAGCTGATTGCTGGCCAGCAGGTTCATCAGGTGGCGCAGGAACAGGATACCGGTAATCTCGTCCGGGTCATCCCCGTAGAGTGGGATACGCGAATAGCTCTGCTCCAGGATCTTGGGAAGCACTTCGCTAATCTGTGCGCGCCCATCCAGGCGGAACACCTGACGTCGGGGGGTCATCACATCCTCCGCCTTGAGGTCGTTGAAGTTGAAGACCCGTTGGATCATCTCCCGCTCGTCGGCCTCGATGACCCCCTCCTCCTCCCCATGCTCCACCATGGTGATCACCTCGGACTCGGTCACCAGCGGATCCTCAGTGGCGCTGGAGCGGGCCTGTACCCAGTCGGTGAACTGCAGGAACAGCCAGACCAGGGGGTAGATGGCGCGCATGAATCCGTACATCACCGGGGCGATGAACAGGGAAATACGCTCGGAGAAGCGGGTGGCCAGGCTCTTGGGGGTGATCTCCCCGAACACCAGGATCAGGATGGTGAGGACCCCCACCGCGATACCCGGACCCAGATCACCGAATTGTTCGGTGGCGATCACGGTGGCGATGGCGGACGCCGAGATGTTCACCACGTTGTTGCCGATCAGGATGGTGATCAGCATGCGGCTGGGGTCCTGTTTCAACAGATAGAGGGCGTGCGCCCCCCGCCTGCCCTCACGATAGAGAGCCTCGGCACGCGCCATGGAGAGGGTGACCAAGGCGGTTTCTGTGCCGGAAAAGACCCCGGACAACACCAGCAGCACCGCCAGAATGAGTAGTTCGCTCACAAAGCCCCTTTTTCGATGCCTGTAGAAATTCTTATTTTACGATTAATTATCCTGATTGGCACTAGCCGGCTCCGGTGCGTGCGACAGATGATGGCCGACGTGGAGTCCCGCGGTTTTCATATTCATCCACGCCTTGTCATAGGGCGCCTATTCGAGCAGACTAGCGGTGCAACAACCTTGTAACAATCCTGAAACAGGATGATCTGCGTCATGGCGAAAAATGAACGATTTAACTAGAGTCTATAGCAGTGGTTGGCCACATTCTCATATATATAAATAATTATCTGCCTTCACGCCCTTGCAACGACCCATGACCGGTAGGAGGTGTAGACCCCAACGACCATTCAAGATCCCCAGTGCAAGTCGAGAGACACAACCCTGCATACAACCTTACGCCCCGGCACACAGCGCTGTAACAACGACCACAGGCGTTGCCGAGTGGCAGGTGGGCCATGCAGGCTATCCACAATCAGAGATTGACAATAACAACGGAGGCGTTCATGCGAACAACCAACCCCATCGCTTCTCTCCTGGGAAGTAGCCCATTCAAGCCCATGCAGGCCCACATGAAGATCATCCGGGAGTGCGTATCCGAGGTGCCGGCCCTGTTCGATGCCCTGATCGAGGGCGACACCCAACGCATCGGTGAGCAGAAAGACAAGATCTTCGCCAAGGAGCACGAGGCGGATCTGCTGAAAAACGACCTGCGCGCCCATCTGCCCAAAAGCCTCTTCATGCCCGTGGACCGGCGCGACCTGCTGGAGCTGCTGGAGCTGCAGGACAACATCGCCAATACCGCCCAGGACATTGCCGGCCTGATGTTGGAACGTGACATGTCGGTGCCGGCGGGAATGGATGAAGGCCTGCGCGCCTTCGTACAGCGTTGCGTCGACACCTGCAACCAGGCGGCCACCATCATCGATGAGTTGGACGAGCTGGTCGAGATAGGGTTTCGCGGACGCGAGGCCTCCAAGGTGGAGGAGATGGTTACCGAACTCAATGAGATAGAAGACGAAACGGATCAGATGGGTATGGAGCTGTCCCGCGCCCTGTTCAAACAGGAGGAACAGATGAGCCCGGTCTCCGTCGTCTTCTGGTACCAGACCATCCAGTGGATCGGCGACCTGGCCGACTTCGCCGAGAAGGTCGGGGACCGGATGCGGCTGCTGATCGCCCGCTGACCCTGCCTGGCCGGTAACCGGCCCGCGCAGCAGGTTTTTTCTTTGCATTGACCCGACTCACTCGAAGTGGGATCCGGTCACCATCCGATTTTTCAGGAGTTCGCTATGGAGATCATCACCGAATGGGGGAATGTATTTCTCATCCTCGCCATCGCCTTCGGCGCCTATATGACCTGGGGCATAGGCGCCAATGACGTGGCCAACGCCATGGGAACGTCGGTCGGTTCCGGCGCCATCTCAGTCAAGCAGGCGATCGTCATCGCCGCCATCTTCGAGTTTGCCGGGGCCTTCATCGCCGGAGGCCAGGTCACCAAGACCATCCGCAAGGGGATCATCGATCCCAGTACCATCACCGGCTCGCCGGAGATCCTGGTCTACGGCATGCTCGCCGCGCTGCTGGCGGCGGCGATCTGGCTGATGATCGCCTCCAACCGCGGCTGGCCGGTCTCCACCACCCACACCATCGTCGGCGCCATCGTCGGCTTCGCCATGGCTGGCATCGGCATGGACGCGGTCAACTGGGGCAAGATCGGCAGTATCGTCGCCAGTTGGGTGGTCTCACCGGTGATCGGTGGCGCCATCGCCCTGCTGTTGATGATGAGTATCCGCAGACTCATTCTCAATACCGAGCAGCCCTTTCAGCAGGCCCGTAAATGGGGCCCCTTCTATGTCTTTCTGGTGGGCTTCATCGTCACACTGGTGACCCTGTTCAAGGGCCTCCAACACCTCAATCTGGAACTCACCGGGCTGCAGAGCTTCGTGGTCGCGCTGATTACCGGTCTGGTGGTGGCCTTCATCGGCAAGTTGATGATCAACAAGGTTCAGGTGGATGAGGGCGCCGACCGGGACTACCACTACGCGAGCGTGGAGAAGGCCTTCAGCCCCCTGATGGTCTTCACCGCCTGCGCCATGGCCTTCGCCCACGGTTCGAACGACGTGGCCAACGGCATCGGTCCCCTGGCGGCGGTGGTCTCCATCGTCAACAGCGGGGGCGAAGTGGCCTAGAAGGCCGGTCTGCCGCTTTGGATACTGGTCCTGGGTGGTGGCGGTATCGTGGCGGGCCTGGCCACCCTGGGCTACCGGGTGATGCAGACCATCGGCACCAAGATCACCGAACTGACCCCGACCCGGGGTTACTGCGCCACCCTGGCCGCCGCCACCACCGTGGTGCTGGCCTCGAAGACCGGGCTGCCGGTCTCCACCACCCATATCGCGGTGGGCGCAGTGATGGGCGTGGGCCTGGCTCGCGGCGTCGGGGCCCTGGATCTGCGGGTACTGGGCAATATCGTGATCTCCTGGCTCGTCACCCTGCCGGTGGGCGGTATCCTGGCCGCCCTGTTCTTCTTCGTCCTGAAGGGGATCTTCAGCTGATCCTGACCACATCGGGCCCCTGAAACGGGGTCCGGTACATTGAACCTAGATTCCTCAGTTGACCGCTCCATTCTGAAACCAAGTGATTGATATGAAAAACACTTACTTCGATTGACCTTGTCACCCGTTGGGTGAATCACGCTACAGAGCAAATTGCACGCCTGCGGTGGCGCATGGCTGCGTGACAACTCCTTGGAATAGGTTAACTATTCCGCGTCGTTGTGCCTTGCCCTGCACCACCGCAAACGCACACTTTACCCTGTCCAACTGAGGATTCTAGGTTGAATCCACGGGCTTGGGGTTACAATAGGCCCATGGATTCATTGACTACCGTGCCGGTCGAGGCGCTCAAACCGATCAAAGGCATCCCCTTCCCTGCCCATATCGCCTTTCGGCAACTGCTGGTCACGGGTCCGCCCGGGGCAGGCAAGAGCACCCTGATATGCAAACTCGGCGGCTGGTCCGAAGAAGGTTATATCGACCTCTCCCAGGACAGATGGTGGACCGCCCAGAGCCTCTCGCTGCGCCCCCGGGAGATACACCTCGGCTTCCCGTTCAAGGGCCATGACCAAGCGTTCGCCGTCTTCGACCGGGCCTGGATCGAGACCTCACCAGCACTGGAACTCGACCTGGAACGCATCCGCATCCCCCCGGAGAAACGCCATTTCTTCTCGGTCAACTGGCACGACAAGTATGTATTCGAGTTCCTGCTGCCACCGGACGAGCTGCTCTATCAGCGCCGGCTGAAGAGGAGCAGACGAGGCACCCACCCCGTGGATGTGGAGCTGGAACCTGGACTGGTCGCCAGACAGGTCGAGACCTACCGGCGGGTTGCATTCTATCTGCACCAACAGGGACTGCATGTCTACATCAGGGAGGATATCGACCAGCCCCCACTGCAAATCATCAACGCAAAGAGATAATCCATGGTCTTACAGTATCTGAAACCAGACAAAGGCCTGTTGAAGCGTTTCAAGGAGAGCTTTTCCGGGTTGGCCCAATGCGAGGAGCTGGACCTCAAGCGCGCCTATCGCCTGGAGGACAAAAAGGTCCGGTTGCCGATCAAGAACTACCCGGTGCAGTTGATCGTCGGCTCAGACGAAAACGTCCTGCACATCTATCCGGAACGGGTGATCAACGACACCAGCCTGGACCGTCCCCCCGGGCGCTTCATCATCTTCAACCCCAAGTCCTACTATAAGCAGATCAGCGGTTTCCTGCGCCTCGAGTCGGATAAGAAACTGGTCATTGGACGGGATCAGGAGGGGCAAGGAGACCTTCTCGACCTGCGACATCCGATTGCCCGGCGTCATGTCACCATCGCCAATAAAAAGGGCAGCCTGGTCTTCAAGAATCATGACGACAAGACCGGTACCTGTATCGCGCCCCTGATCAAGTCCAAGGACCTCAACCGCATCAACAAGTGGCGTTTCGCCAAGCTCAAGCGCCTGCGGTCCATCTATGGGGGCCCGATATGCGAACTGAAGCCGGATGATGCGTTCGACATGATTCGCAAAGTCAATCAGATCCTCGAGAATGAGGCCCATCGCCCCAAGGACCGGCATGACAACCCCGGAGGGGTCGTCGCCCTCCCCGCCGATATCATCCCCTTCCTGGTGGGTGACCTGCACACCAAGGCCGACAATCTCCTCCTGGTGCTCAGTCACAACGGCTTCCTTGAGGCGCTGAAGAGGGGCCGCGCCAGCCTGATCATCCTCGGGGACGCGGTCCACTCGGAGGAGGAAGGCGAGCTGGAGAAGATGCAGAGCTCCCTCCTGATCATGGACCTGATCTTCAAACTCAAGCTGCGCTTCCCGCGGCAGGTCTTCTACCTGCGCGGGAATCACGACAGCTTCTCCGAGGAGCTGGCGAAGCGGGGTGTGCCCCAGGGCCTGATCTGGGAAAGGGCATTGATCAAATTCAGGGGTGAGCGTTACCGGGACGAAATGGCCAGGTTCTATCGTCTGCTGCCCTATGTCGCCTATTCGGAAAAGTTCATCGCCTGCCATGCCGCGCCTCCCACCTCTTCGGTCTCTTTCGACGACCTGGTCAACATCAACGAGCAGAGTTCGCTGATCAACGAACTGACCAATACCCGCCTGCGCAAACCGAACAAACCGTCTGGCTACTTCAAACGCGAGGTGAAGAAGTTCCGCAAGTGCCTGGGGGTCGCCAGCGATACCCCGGTGATCGTCGGCCACACACCCATGAGCGATAACGATACGCTCTGGGAGTCGGTCGGTGGCATCGAACATCACCACGTCATCTATGGGAGCGATCGAAACTGGATGGGGGTGATCACCCTGATCGGTGAGCGGATGCGCCCACTGCGTTATCCGACCGAGCCGCTGATCCCCCTGATCAACGCCATCAAGGGGTAGCACCCTCCCCCCTCCTCTCTCCCACCCAGGGGAGGTCCATTGACAGCAACGTCCCCCTTTTATGCGCCATCACCAGGTGGTGGGGAAACATCCATGCCTGGGGCGGGAGACAGCGGTCACCGGTGTCTCCCCTCCACGGGCGTTGCGGCTCAGAGCACCTGGAGATGCGCAACAAGGGGCAACACCATCGCCAGCAGCGACCGATATGCTCAGCCGGTCCGCTCCCAGGCTGCTTTGGCGTTACCGGATGTCCTGGCATACACTAGCCGCAAGGACGCGCTCAGTGCCTGCCCGGCGGCACTGCCGATAACATCAGGTTGGATCCGGATACACACCCCGTCATGACCAGGATACTGATCGTAGAAGACGTAGCGGAGATACGCGAGATGACCCGCTTCGCCCTGGAAGCCGCCGCCTTCCAGGTCAGCGAGGCCGCCCACAGCCAGCAGGCCAGGCGACTGCTGGACAGGGAACGGATCGACCTGGTGCTCATGGACTGGATGCTGCCCGGCCGCTCCGGCCTCGAATTCACCCGCGAGTTGAAGCGCCAGCCCACCACCCGGTCGATCCCGGTCATCATGCTGACCGCCCACGCGGACGAGCCCCACAAGGTGGAGGGGCTGGAGGGTGGCGCCGACGACTACATCACCAAACCCTTCTCTCCCCGGGAGCTGGTCGCGCGCATCCACGCCGTGCTACGGCGCACCCGGGGGACGAAAGAAGAAACGGTCATCGTGGAGGGCGGGCTGCGCATCGACCAGGCCAGCCACCAGGCCTTCATGGACGACCACCCCATCGAACTCTCACCCGTCGAGTACCGGCTGTTGCTGTTCTTCATGACCCACCCGGAACGGGCCTACAGCCGGGCGCGGATCCTCGATCATGTGTGGGGCGAGCACGCCCATGTGGAAGAGCGTACCGTGGACGTGCATATCCGGCGCCTGCGCAAACAGCTCGCCGGGGCCCGCTACGACCGCCACATCCAGACAGTGCGTGGCGTCGGCTACAGATTCATCCGGTCGGCGCCTTGAAGCAGCGGTGAAACAGGCCTTGAAAACCGAGATCAGCCAGTTGGTGGGGATCCTTCTGATCGCCGGCGCCATCGGCCACCTGACCCAGCATCCGGGCTACCTGCTGGCGGCCGGCCTGCTGGCCTATGCCCTCAAGCATGCCTTGCACCTGGTCCGGCTCACCTATCTGGTCAGCCACAGGCAACCGATCGACTATCCCTACCCGGTGGGTGTCTGGCGCCCAATCTACCGGGAGATCGACCGCCTGCGTAACCGCAGCCGCAAACGCAAGCGCATTCTCAATCGCTTCGCCAATCGTTTCCGCAAGGTCGCCTCCATCATCCCAGACGCCTATGTACTGCTGGATAAGAACGCCCGCCTGGAGTGGGCCAATCCGGCCGCCCGGAGACTCCTCGGGGTCCACTGGCCCCGTGACGAGGGGGTTCCCCTGACCCAACTCCTCGACTACCCGGACCTGCAGGAGTATCTCACGGGCGCCGACTACCAACGCTCCCTGGAGTTTGCCTCTCCAGTCAACCAGGGCGTCATCTTGTCGCTGCGCATCACCCCGTTCGGTGGTAAAAAGGTGGAGCGGCTGCTGGTCGCCCGCGACATCACCGAGCTCTACCACCTCAACCAGGCGCGGCGCGACTTCGTCTCCAACGTGTCCCACGAACTGCGCACCCCCCTGACGATCATCAGCGGCTTTCTCGAGACCCTCAGCGAAAACAACCCTCAACCCTTTCAGCAACGGCCGTTCAACCTGATGCTGCAGCAGTCTCAGCGCATGAACAGTATCATCGACGACCTGCTGACCCTGTCGAAACTGGAAATGGGGGAGCAGCCGGTCAACGCTCCGGTGGCGGTGGCGGCGCTGATCCGCAAGATCGTCGACCAGGCCAGCATTCTGGCGGAACAGCGTGGGGGCTACCCGTTCAGCATGGATCTGGACCCGGATCTCTACCTGCTGGGCAATCGACAGGAGCTGGAGAGCGCCTTCTCCAACCTGATCTTCAACGCCGTCATCCACACCCCGCCCAACACCCGGATCCACATCGACTGGCAGCGGGAGGTGGATGCATTGAAGGAGGCTTCGGCAGCCGGCAAGGCGCAATGGGCGCCAGCCGTATTGCGGGTAGCGGATAGCGGCCCGGGGATCCCGGAACGACACATCGCACGGCTCACCGAACGTTTCTATCGTGTCGACAAGGGGCGTTCGCGGGAATCGGGGGGGACGGGACTGGGACTGGCCATCGTCAAGCACATCGTGCACCGGCATGACGGTGAACTGATCATCACCAGCCGGGAGGGTTATGGGAGTGAATTTGCCTGCGTGTTCGACGGCAAACGGTCACTGGAGGGAGGGGAGGTCACTCCTCGGCAGGTTGAACGAACCGATTGACCCGGTCGCGCAGCTCCTTGCCCGGTTTGAAATGAGGGACATACTTACCCGACAGGGCGACCGTCTTGCCGGTCTTCGGGTTGCGACCCATTCTCGGCGGCCGGTAGTGCAGCGAGAAGCTGCCAAAGCCCCGGATCTCGATCCGCTCACCGGATGCCAGCGACTGGCTCATGTGCTCGATCATGCACTTCACCGCCAGTTCCACATCCTTGTAGGCAAGATGCTTCTGTTCCTTGGCGATGATTTCAATCAACTCGGACTTCGTCATTCTTGTGGTCTTCCCAATCGCTCCTCGAGTGGGGGCCGGCAGGCCGGCCCCCGATTCTCAGGTCAACATCGAGCCTTGCTCACAGCCCCGCCTCACTCACTCTTGCTGTCCATCTGTTCCTTCAAGAGGTCACCCAGGGTCGGGGTGCTGGAGGCGGCCTCCTTGGCGTAACCCTTGATGGCCGCGGCCTCCTCCTCGGCATCCTTGGCCTTGATCGAGAGGGAGATGGTGCGGTTCTTACGGTCGACACCCATGAACTTGGCCTCCACCTCGTCGCCCTCTTTCAGGACGCTGCGGGCATCCTCGACCCGATCACGGGAGAGTTCCGAGGCACGCAGATAACCCTCGATGCCATCCCCCAGATCGATCACTGCACCCTTGGCGTCGACCTGGGTCACGGCACCCTTGACGACGCTGCCCTTGTTGTGGGCGGCCACATAGGAGGAGAAGGGGTCCTGAGCCATCTGCTTGACGCCCAGAGAGATGCGCTCGCGTTCCGGATCGACCGCCAGCACCACCGTCTCCAGCTCGTCACCCTTCTTGTACTTGCGCAGGGCCTCTTCGCCCTCGTCGTCCCAGGAGAGATCCGAGAGGTGGATCAGGCCGTCGATACCGCCCTCCAGGCCGATGAAGACGCCGAAAACGGTGATCGACTTGATGTTGCCGGTGACATGATCACCCTTCTTGTGGGTGGCGGCGAACTCGTCCCAGGGGTTGGGCTTACACTGTTTGAGACCGAGGGAGACACGCCGGCGCTCCTCGTCGATATCCAGCACCATGACCTCCACCTCGTCACCCAGGGAGACCACCTTCGAGGGGTGCACGTTCTTGTTGGTCCAGTCCATCTCGGAGACATGCACCAGCCCCTCCACGCCCTCTTCGATCTCCACGAAGCAGCCGTAGTTGGCAATATTGGTGACCTTGCCGAACAGGCGTGTACCCTCGGGGTAGCGCCGCGCCAGATTGACCCAGGGATCGTCGCCCATCTGCTTGAGACCCAGGGAGACGCGGTTCCGCTCACGGTCGAACTTGAGCACCTTGACGTCGATCTCGTCGCCGATATCCACCACCTCGGAGGGGTGCTTGACCCGCTTCCAGGCCATATCGGTGATATGCAGCAGGCCGTCGATACCGCCGAGGTCGACGAAGGCGCCATAATCGGTGAGGTTCTTCACCACGCCCTTGATCTCCTGACCCTCCTGCAGGGTCGCCAGCAGCTTGTCGCGCTCTTCGCTGTACTCCTGCTCCACCACCGCGCGGCGGGAGACCACCACGTTGTTGCGCCGCTGATCCAGCTTGATCAGCTTGAACTCCAGGTCCTTGCCCTCCAGATAGGCGGTATCCCGCACCGGGCGTACATCCACCAGGGAACCGGGAAGGAAGGCGCGGATATCGCCCAGCTCCACGGTAAACCCGCCTTTGACCTTGCCGTTGATGCGACCGATGATGGTCTCTTCGTCTTCGAATGCCTTCTCCAGACGCTTCCAGGCCTGGTTGCGTTTGGCCTTCTAGCGGGAGAGGCGGGTGGCGCCAAAGCCGTCTTCCACGGCATCTAGCGCGACCTCGACCTGGTCGCCGACCGCTACCTCGAGCTCACCGTCCGGGGTGAGAAACTGTGAACGTGGGATCACCCCTTCTGATTTCAGCCCGGCATTGACGATCACATTGTCTGGTGTGATGTCGACGACGGTGCCGATAACGATCGCGCCGGGGCGCAGCTGGGTGTTGGAGAGGCTCTCCTCAAATAATTCTGCAAAACTTTCGGTCATGGGATAGGGTTTCCTACGGCATCGAGGCCGCACTGGTGAACCGGGAGGAACACCAATTTGTCAGATTGAAAAAATGGCCGGCTCTCACCGACCGCCGTTTGTCATGGACAGCGCGCCCCCAAAAAATCAAGGGTCAGACGGCCAGGCCGGGAAAGCTTTTTTGCGCCTCCTCCAGTACCCGGGCCGTCACTTCGTCGACGCCCATGTGCGTGGAATCCACCACCAGCGCATCCTCTGCCGGCTTCAGTGGCGCCACACTGCGCCTACCGTCACGCTCATCGCGTTCGCGTATCTCCTCGGTAAGGTTGGCGAGATTAACATTCAATCCCTTTTCTTTCAACTGTTTATATCGCCTTTTCGCGCGCTCCTCCGGGCTCGCGGTGAGAAAGATCTTGAGCGGCGCCTGGGGGAAAACCACCGTCCCCATGTCGCGCCCGTCCGCCACCAGCCCCGGGGGCCGGGCGTAGCCGCGTTGCCAGCCCAGCAGGGCCTCGCGCACCGCCGGGATGGCGGCCACCTTGGAGGCGAAGTTGCCGGCACTCTCGGTGCGGATCGCCCGGGAGACCTCCTCTTCCCCCAGGTAGACCCGTCCCCCCTCGAAGCGCAGGGGCATCTGCCGGGCCAGGCGGGCGATCTGCTCGCCCGCGTCCAGATCGATGCCGGCCCGTTCCACCATCAGCCCCAGCACCCGATAGATCGCCCCGCTGTCGAGGATGCGCCAACCGAGCCGTTCGGCCAGCCCCTGGGCGATGGTCCCCTTGCCCGAGCCGGAGGGCCCGTCGATGGTGATCACAGGGCTCACGCGCCCTGCTCCCGGCCCTGAATGCCGAGACCCGCCTCGGCGGCCAGTTCCACGAAGCCGGGGAAGGAGGTGTCGACATTGGCGCAGTCGGCGATCCGGATCGCCCCGTCCGCCCTCAGGGCCGCCATGGCGAAGGCCATGGCGATACGGTGGTCGCCATGGCTGTCGACCCGGCCGCCATGCAATCCGCCGCCCTGGATGATGATGCCGTCCGGGGTCGCCTCGACCCGCACCCCCAGGGCGGCCAGGCCATCCGCCATCACCTGGATGCGGTCGCTCTCCTTGACCCGCAGCTCCCCGGCGCCACTGAGCCGAGTGGTGCCCTCGGCGCAAGCGGCGGCGATGAATAGGGCCGGAAACTCGTCGATGGCCAGGGGCACCTGCTGCGGGGGGATGTCGATGCCGCGCAGGCGACTGGCGCGCACCCGGATGTCCGCTACCGGCTCGCCCCCCACCTCGCGCCGCCCCAGCAGCTGGATGTCCGCCCCCATCCGGCGCAGGATGTTGATCACCCCGTCCCGGGTCGGGTTGACCCCCACATGCTCCAGGGTGATCTCCGAACCCTCGGCGATGGCGGCCCCCACCATGAAGAAGGCGGCCGAGGAGATGTCCGCCGGCACCTCGATGAGGCAGCCCTCGAGCCGGCCGCCCCCGCGCACGCAGACCCGTGGGCCCTGGCGCCGCACCGGCCAGCCAAAGCCCGCCAGCATGCGCTCGGTGTGATCGCGGGTAGGGGCCGGTTCGGTGACACAGGTCTCGCCATCGGCGTAGAGCCCCGCCAGCAGCACGCAGGACTTGACCTGGGCGCTGGCCATGGGCAGGCGGTAGTCGATGGCCCGCAACCGCCGCACCGGTTCGATCCGCAACGGCGCGGTGCCCGCCGGGCTGGTCCGGATACGCGCCCCCATCCGCCCCAGGGGCTCGGTCACCCGCTGCATCGGGCGGCTGCGCAGGGAGGCATCGCCGCTGAGGGTGACCGGGAAGCCCTGGCCCGCCAGCAGCCCGCACAGCAGGCGCATGGAGGTCCCGGAGTTACCCAGGTCGAGGGCGGCGGCGGGGGCCGCGAGCCCCCGCCGCCCTACTCCGTGGATCACCAGCCGGCCCTGCTCCGGCCCCTCGATGCGCACCCCCATGTGGCGGAAGGCATTGAGAGTGGCCAGGCTGTCCTCCCCCTCGAGAAAGCCGCTGACCCGGGTCTCCCCCTCCGCCAGGGAGCCGAGCATGATGGCGCGGTGGGAGATCGACTTGTCCCCCGGCACCCGCAACCGCCCCCACAGTCGCCCTCCGGGGGTCACCTGAAATTCAATCTCGTTGGTTTGGTTCACTCTGTCCTGCTCGATTCAGCTCATCTCTATAGGGCCTTGCGTATCGGTCAGCGCACCCCGTCCACGTAACGGTCTCTGGCCCGCTTGGCGCGCTCGAAGATCTCCGACAGTCCCTGCGCATCCCCCGCCTCCAGGGTCTCTGCCAGCAATTGGAGTTCCCCGGCGAAGCGCTTGAGCATGCCGCCCAGGGCCTCCCGGTTGGCCAGGCAGATATCCCGCCACATGGTGGGATTACTGGAGGCGATGCGGGTGAAGTCGCGAAACCCTCCCGCCGCGTAACGGAAGATCTCGTCGTTCTCCTCCATGCGTGCCAGGCTGTCCACCAGGCTGTAGGCGAGCATGTGGGGCAGGTGGCTGGTGGCCGCCAGCACCTGGTCGTGGTGGCCGACCTGCATGTGGGTCAGCTCCGCGCCACACTGCCGCCAGACCCGTTCCACCCGCGCCAGGGCCTGGGGATCGGTCTCCTCCAGGGGCGTCAGGATCACCCTGCGGTTGCGAAACAGCTCGGGAAAGGCCGCCTCCACGCCGCTGCGCTCGGTGCCCGCGATGGGATGGCCCGGCACGAACCAGCGGGGCACCTCGCCGAACACCTGGCGGGCGTCCTCCACGACGCTGCCCTTGACGCTGCCCACGTCGGTCACCACCGCATCCTCGGCCAGGTGCCCCTGGATGGCCTTCAGGGTCGACCGCACTGCCCCCAGGGGCACCGCGATGACCACGAAATCGGCCCCGTCCACCGCCTCGGCCGGGTCGTGAGTGTAGTGGTCGATGACTCCCAGCTGCACCGCCCGGCGCAGATTCTCCTCGCCGCGCCCGCAGCCGACGATCTCCTGCACCACCCCCTCCTGGCGCAGGGCGCGGGCCAGGGAGCCGCCGATCAACCCCACGCCGATGATCGCGAGCTTGCGGATCACCGACCCAGCACCTTTGCCAGGCTGCGCAGCAGCCGCTCGTTCTCGGCGCTACCGCCCACGGTCACCCGCAGGTGGTTGGGCAGCTGGTAGTTGGCCACCGGACGCACCACCACCCCCTCGCGCAGAAGGGCCTGATCGACCTCGGCCCCGCTGCGTTGCAGATCGACCGTGATGAAGTTGGCCACCGAGGGGATATATTCCAACCCGAGGGCGGCAAAGCCCTCCTGTAACTGGAGCAGGCCGGCCCGGTTGACCTCGACGCTGCGCTGCACGAAGGCCCGGTCGTCGAGGGCCGCCTCCGCCGCGGCCAGGGCGGCGCTGTTGACATTGAAGGGGTGGCGCACCCGCCCGATCAGCGCCACCAGCTCCGGGTCGGCCACCCCGTAGCCGACCCGCAGGCCGGCCAGGCCGTAGATCTTGGAGAAGGTGCGGGTGACGATCAGATTGGGATAGCGCCCCAGCAGCTCCAGCCCATTGGGAAACCCGGGTTCCTCCACATACTCGGTATAGGCCTCGTCCAGAACGACTATCACCTGCTCGGGGAGCCCGGCCAGGAACCCCTCCAGGGCCTGCCGCTCCAGCCAGGTGCCGGTGGGGTTGTTGGGGTTGGCGATGAACAGCACCCGGGTCTGCTCGTCCACCAGGCGCGCCATGGCCGCCAGGTCGTGACCATAGGGCATGCACGGGTGATCCACCGCCAGGGCCGGCGCCGCCCGCCCCTCGGCCCCTGCCGCCTGGGTGTAGATGGGGTACATGGCGAAGGCGTGGGTGGAGAAGACCGCATTGCGCCCGGGCATCAGAAAGCTGCGCGCCACCATGTCGATGATGTCGCTGGAACCGCTGCCGACGATCAGGGCGTCCGCCTCCACTCCATGGCGCTTCGCCAAGGCCCGGCGCAGGCGATAGGCGGTGTCGTCAGGATAGATATTGACCCCGGAGAGGACCCGGGCGGCGGCCGCCACCCCCAGGGGCGAGGGACCCAGGGGGTTTTCGTTGGAGGCCAGCTTGATGGAGTCACGGATCCCCAGCTCCCGCTCCAGCTCCTCCACCGGTTTGCCGGGCACATAGGGATGCAGTCCGTTGACCCCGGGGGTGGCAAATGGGCTGAATCGGTTCATGTGGTCTGGTTCCGACTACAACACGGCCCTGGGATAGGAGCCGAGGATCTTGAACTGGGTCGCCTGTTCCGCCAACTCCTGGAGCGCCGTGGCGACCTGGGGCTCTTCACGGTGGCCCTCGATATCGACGAAGAAGACATAGTCCCATCGCCCGCGCCTGGAGGGGCGGGACTCGATGCGGGTCATGCTGATGCCGTGCCGGGCGATCGGGCTGAGCAGGGCGTGCAGACCACCCGCCTGGTTGTGGGTGGAGAGCATCAGACTGGTCTTGTCGACCCCGCTGGGCGGCGCGTCGCGCTTGCCGATCACCAGGAAACGGGTGGTGTTGCCCGGTTCGTCCTCGATGTTGCGCGCCAGCAGGGGCAGCCGGTAGATATCGGCAGCGGCCTCGCCGGCGATCGCCGCGCTGGCGGGCTCGGCGGCGGCCAGCCGGGCGGCCTCCGCGTTGCTGCCCACCGGTACTCGCTCCACCTGGGGCAGGTGACGGTCGAGCCAGCCACGGCACTGGGCCAGGGACTGCTGGTGGGAGTAGACCCTGCGCAGGGTCTCCAGCCCCTCCTGGTGACTCAACAGGTGGTGGTTAATGCGCAGGGCCACCTCGCCGCAGATCATCAGCGGGGAGTTGAGGAAGGTGTCAAGGGTATGGCTGATCACCCCTTCGGTGGAATTCTCCACCGGCACCACCCCGTAGTGGCAGGCTCCCGACTCCACCTCCCGAAAGACCTCGGGGATGGTGTCCAGGGAGGCGCTGCGCACCGCATGGCCGAAGTGCTTGAGGGCGGCGGCCTGGGTGAAGGTCCCCGCCGGCCCCAGGAAGGCGACCCGTAGCGGCTGTTCCAGGGCCAGGCAGGCCGACATGATCTCGCGGAACAGGCGCGCCATCTCCTCCCCGTCCAGGGGGCCGGTATTGCGCTCCTGCACCCGGCGCAACACCTCCGCCTCCCGCTCCGGTCGGTAGAACTCGGCCTGGGGATCGCTGGCGAGCTTGATCTCCGCCACCTCCTTGGCGGCCGCGGCGCGGGCGTTGATGAGTTCCTGGATCTGCAGATCCAGCCCATCGATGCGTTCACGAATCTTCTCCAGCCTGGCCTCTTCGTTCATGCGCGTCCCGCCCCGTCAGTGGCTCACTGGTCGTGATTGCAGCCGAGACAGCGCACCGAGAGTACCCCCTCGATGCCGGCGAGACCGTCCAGGAGGGCCTGGGAGGGGGCGTCGTCAACGTCCAGCAGGGTCACCGCCACGTCGCCGCGGGAGCGGTTGAGCATGTCGAGGATGTTGAGAGACTCCTTGCCCAGTTCAGTGGAGATCTGCCCCACCATGTTGGGCACGTTGCTGTTGACCACCGCGATCCGGTAGCCGCTGTTCTTCGGCAGGTTGATCTCGGGGAAATTCACCGAGTTGGTGATATTGCCGTGCTCCAGCCACTCCCGCACCTCGTCGGCCACCATGATGGCACAGTTCTCCTCCGCCTCGATGGTGGAAGCCCCCAGGTGCGGCAGGGTCACCACCCGCGGGTGGTCCTTCAGCAGGTTGCTGGGAAAGTCGCAGACATAGGCGTAGAGCTGACCCTCGTCCAGGGCCTCGACCACCGCCGCGTCGTCCACCAGGCCGTTGCGTGCGAAGTTGAGGATCACCGTGCCGCGCTTCATCAGATTGATACGCTCGGCGCTGATCTTGTTGCGGGTCGCCTCCACCAGGGGGATATGCAAGGTGATGAAGTCGGCCCGCGCCACCAGGTCGTCCGGCGAGACCGCCTGCTTGACCCCGGCGTCGAGCTGCCAGGCGCTACGTACCGTGATAGTGGGGTCGTAGCCGATCACCTCCATGCCCAGGGCGCGGGCGGCATTGGCCACCTTGACCCCGATCGCCCCCAGACCGATCACCCCCAGGGTGCGCCCGGGCAGCTCGAAGCCGCGAAAATCCTTCTTGCCCGCCTCTACCGCCTTGCCGATCTCCTCGTCGCTGCCGCTCAGGCCGGTGGCGAAGCGCCAGGCCGGAACGATGTTGCGCGCCGCCATCAGCATGCCGGCGAGCACCAGCTCCTTGACCGCGTTGGCGTTGGCCCCGGGGGCGTTGAAGACCGGGATCCCGCGGGCGGTCATCTTGTCCACCGGGATGTTGTTGACCCCGGCGCCGGCGCGGCCGATGGCCTTGATGGTCTCCGGGATCTCCATGTCGTGCATCTTATAGGAGCGCAGCAGGATGGCGTCCGGGTGGGTGACCTCGGAGGCCACTTCGTAGTGTTCCCTGGGCAGGCGGTTGAGGCCGGCCACGGAGATGTTGTTGAGGGTGAGGATCTTATACATGCACATGCCTGTTACTTGATGTTGGGTGGAGGGCGACGCCCTGAGTGTCAGCCGTGGCTGCGCTCGAACTCGGCCATGAAGTCGATCAGGGCCTTGACCCCCTCCTCCGGCATGGCGTTGTAGATGCTGGCGCGCATCCCCCCCACCGAGCGGTGGCCCTTGAGGGTCTTGAGCCCGGCGGCGCTGGCCTGGGCGAGGAACTCCCCGTCCAGGGCCGGGTCCGCCAGGGTGAAGGGGACGTTCATCCAGGAGCGACAGGCCGGGTCCACCGGATTGGCGTAGAAGTCCGAGCCGTCGATGGCCGCGTACAGGGCCTGTGCCTTGCGCTGATTGGTTTCGGCCATGGCCGCCAGCCCGCCCCGCTCCTTCAGCCACTGGAACACCAGGCCGGCGAAATACCAGCTGTAGGTGGGCGGGGTGTTGTACATGGAGCCCGCGTCGGCGTGGATCTTGTAGGTGAACATGGCGGGGGTGCCCGGCAGGGGCTCGCCGATCAGGTCGTCGCGGACGATCACCAGGGTCAGTCCGGCGGGGCCGATGTTCTTCTGGGAGCCGGCGTAGATGATGCCGTAGCGGGAGACATCGATGGGCCGGGAGAGGATGGTCGACGACATGTCCGCCACCAGCGGCACCTGGCCGGTCTCCGGCAAATAGGGAAACTCCACCCCGCCGATGGTCTCGTTGGGGGTGTAGTGGACATAGGCGGCATCGGGGGAGAGTTGCAACTCCGCCTGGGCCGGCACGCGGGTGAACTTCTGCGCCTCGCTGCTGCCCGCCAGCTGGACCTCGCCGAAGCGCCTGGCCTCGGCGATCGCCTTCTTCGACCAGGCTCCGGTATTGATATAGTCCGCCTTGCCCTTGCCGGTGAGCAGGTTCATGGGCACCATGGCGAACTGGGCCGAGGCGCCGCCCTGCAGGAACAGCACCCGGTAGTTGTCCGGGATCCCCATCAGCTCGCGCACGTCGGCCTCGGCCTGGGCGGCGATGGACATGAAGTCCTTGCCACGATGACTCATCTCCATCACCGACATCCCGGAATCCCGCCATTCGAGCAGCTCGTCCCTGGCCTGTTGCAGGACGGTCTCCGGGAGGGCTGCCGGGCCAGCGCTAAAGTTAAATACTCGTGACATATTATCCTCTCAATTTATTGATAAATATAATTTAGCTGTATCCGACCGAACCCCCTCACCGGTGGCGGTCAGGGTGTCATGCAGGGGTATGAGGGGCGCCGGGGACGCGTCCAACAAGCAATCGGCGCCTCAGGGGACGACCCTCAGGGACAGCCTGGGTTCAGCCGGGCGATCCGCCCTCATCCCCTTCCGCCTCTCCCTCGTCAGCGCCCGTCTCCAGGTTCTCGATCCGTTCGATGCCGATCAGCTTCTCCCCTTTGCTCAGGCGGATCATGATCACCCCCTGGGTATTGCGGCTCATGCGCGAGACGTCCGAGGCGCGGTTGCGCACCAGGGTGCCGCCATCGGTGATCATCATGATTTCGTCCTCGTCACACACCGGGATGGCCCCGACCACCGCACCGTTGCGCGCCGAGGTCTGGATCGAGATCACCCCCTGGCCGCCCCGCCCATGCACCGGGTACTCGGCGGCGGGGGTGCGCTTGCCATAGCCGTTCTCGGTCACCGTCAGCACATCGTTGTCGCCGGCGACGATCAGGGAGACCACCCGCTGGCCCGGCTCCAGGCGGATACCGCGCACCCCGGCGGCGGTCCGTCCCATGGCGCGTACCTTGGATTCGTGGAAGCGCACTGCCTTGCCGGAGCTGCTAAAGAGCATGATGTCCCGCTCGCCGTCGGTGATATCGACCCCCACCAGACGGTCGTCCCGGCGCAGGTCGAGGGCGATGATGCCGCTGCTGCGGGGGCGGGAGAAGGCCTCCAGCGGGGTCTTCTTGACGGTGCCGGAGGCGGTGGCCATGAAGACATAACGGTCCGCGGGATACTCGCGCACCGGCAGGATGGCGTTGATACGCTCTTCCGCCTCCAGGGGCAGCAGATTGACGATCGGCTTGCCGCGGGCGTTGCGCCCAGCCTGGGGCAGTTCGTAGACCTTGAGCCAGTAGACCTTGCCCTGGTTGGAGAAGCAGAGGATGGTGTCGTGAGTGCTGGCGACGAACAGCTTCTCGACGAAGTCCTCGTCCTTGGTGGCGGTCGCCAGCTTGCCCTTGCCGCCCCGGCGCTGGGACCGGTAGCTGGAGATCGGCTGGGCCTTGGCGTAGCCACCATGGGAAAGGGTCACCACCACGTCCTCCTCGGTGATCAGGTCCTCCAAGGTCAGGTCGAGGCGATTCTCGATGATCTCGGTACGGCGTGCGTCGCCATACTGCTCGCGGATCGCCAGCAGCTCCTCGCGGATCACCTGCATGAGCCGGTCCGGGCTGCCCAGGATATCGAGTAGATTAGCAATTTTCTCCAATAACTCCTCGTATTCCTTGATAATCTTATCCTGTTCCAGGCCCGTCAAACGGTGCAGCCGCAGGTCCAGGATGGCCTGGGCTTGGACCTCGGTGAGGCGATAGCCCAGCTCCGTCAGGCCGAACTCTGGGTCCAGCCCCTCCGGCCGGGTGCTGCCGGCGCCGGCCCGCTGTAGCATCGCCTCCACCGCCCCGGACTGCCAGTGGCGGGCCAGCAGCCCCTGCTTTGCCTCCGCCGGGCTGGCGGCCCGTTTGATCAGTTCGATGACCTCGTCGATATTGGCCAGGGCCACCGCCAGCCCCTCCAGCACATGCGCCCGGTCGCGCGCCTTGCGCAGCTCGAACAGGGTGCGGCGGGTCACCACCTCGCGGCGATGGCGGATGAAGTACTGCAGCAGTTGCTTGAGGTTAAGCAGCTGCGGACGGCCATCCACCAGGGCCACCATGTTGATGCCGAAGACGCTCTGCATGGCGGTCTGCTGGAACAGGTTGTTGAGCACCACCTCTGCCACCTCGCCCCGGCGCAGCTCGATCACCACGCGCATGCCATCCTTGTCGGACTCGTCGCGCAGCTCGCTGATGCCCTCGATACGCTTCTCCTTCACCTGCTCGGCGAGACGCTCGATCATGCGCGCCTTGTTGACCTGATAGGGCAGCTCGTGCACCAGGATGGTCTGGCGGCCGGTCTTGGGGTCGCTCTCGATCTCGGTGCGGGCGCGCATGTAGATGCGCCCGCGGCCGGTGTGATAGGCCTCCTTGATACCGCGCGCACCGTTGATCAGTCCGGCGGTGGGAAAGTCGGGCCCCGGCAGGTACTCCATCAGCCTATCGATGCTGATCTGTTCGTCGTCGATCAGGGCGACGCAGGCGTCCACTACCTCGGAGAGGTTGTGGGGCGGGATATTGGTGGCCATGCCCACGGCGATACCGGCGGAACCGTTGACCAGCAGGTTGGGCACCCGGGCGGGCAGCACCGAGGGCTCCTTCTCGGTGTCGTCGTAGTTGGGGATGAAGTCGACCGTGTCCTTGTCCAGGTCGTCCAGCAGGGCGTGGGCGATCTTCGCCATGCGCACCTCGGTGTAACGCATGGCCGCCGGTGAATCGCCATCCACCGAGCCGAAGTTGCCCTGGCCGTCCACCAGCATGTAGCGCATGGAGAAGGGCTGGGCCATGCGCACGATGGTATCGTAGACCGCGGTGTCGCCGTGGGGGTGGTATTTACCGATCACGTCACCGACGATGCGCGCCGACTTCTTGTAGGGCTTGTTCCAGTCGTTGCCCAGCTCGTTCATGGCGTAGAGCACACGGCGATGGACCGGCTTGAGGCCATCCCGAACATCCGGCAACGCCCGCCCCACGATCACGCTCATGGCGTAATCGAGATAGGACTGGCGCATCTCGTCTTCCAGATTGACCGGCAGGACTTCTTTGGCGAATTCGCTCATGGAGACTGACTGTTCCCTCTCGCGCCCCGGGGAAATCGTCAGGGCGCCTCAAAAAAACGGGAATTGTACCATAGTGCCCCGCCACCTTGCCGCATAAAAAGCGCCTGAAATCGTCTTTCAGGGCCTCTCAGGGCAGGTCTCCATCAATTTCTCCATCTTTTTACGGTCTGGCGAGATCACAACCCCCAGTTCCGTGACGATGGCGTCCACCAGCCCCGCCGGGGTCACGTCGAACACCGGGTTCCAGGCCTGGGCGCCGCTTGCCCCCACCGGCCGGCCGGCGCAGGAGAGCAGCTCCCCCGGGTCGCGGGACTCGATGGGGATCTCGGCCCCGCTGGCCACTTCCATATCGATGCTGGAGCTGGGGGCCGCCACCATCACCCGAACCCCGTGGTGGCGGGCCGCCACCGCCAGGCCGTAGGTGCCAATCTTGTTGGCCACATCGCCGTTGGCGGCGATCCGGTCGGAACCGACGATCACCCAGCCTATGCCCCCCTGGGACATGCGGTGGGCCGCCGCCCCGTCCGCCAGCAGGGTCACCGGGATCCGGTCCTGCACCAGCTCCCAGGCGGTGAGCCGGGCGCCCTGCAGCCAGGGCCGGGTCTCGTCCGCGTAGACCCGCTCGATGCGCCCGGCGGCATAGGCGCTGCGAATCACCCCCAGGGCGGTGCCATAGCCCCCGGTCGCCAGGGCCCCGGCGTTGCAGTGGGTGATGACGTCGGTGGGACCCTCGATCAGCGCGGCGCCCAGCTCCCCCAGACGGTGGTTGGCGGCGATGTCCTCCTGGTGAATGGCCTGGGCCTCGCGCAGCAGGGCCGCCTGCGGGTCCGCGGCCTCCGTCAGACCCTCGATCAGCCGTTGCATGCGCATCAGCGCCCAGGACAGGTTGATCGCGGTGGGCCGCGCCGCCGCCAGGGCGCGCAGGTCCGCCTGCAGGGCCCCCTTCCAGTCCGCCCCCGCCTGGCGGAAGGCGTCCCGCCCCGCCAGCACCACCCCGTAGGCGGCGGTGATGCCGATGGCCGGGGCGCCGCGCACCACCATGTCGTGAATCGCCTGGGCGGTCCGACGGGCGTCCTGCAACTCCAGATAGCGGCTCTGTCGTGGAAGCAGGCGCTGGTCGAGCAGGTAGAGGTGCCCCTCCCGCCAGACGATGGCGGTATCGGGTGAGGCATTGACCGGGGGGGAGGAGGCTTCCATCTTCGGCGCTCTCATGGCAGATTGGCGAAGAGGCGATTCTACTTCGATCGCCGAGCCGAGCGTTAGCGCTGCCCCGCAACCCCAGACTGAAGGTGAAGCATGCCCGAGACCGTCGACCGTCTGATCCATCCGCAATGGATCATCCCCGTGGTTCCGGAGGGAGTGGCCCTGGAGGACCACTGCCTGGCGATCGGCGGCAGCCGTATCCGCGACCTGCTGCCCACCGCCGAGGCCCTGCGGAAATACCCGCAGCAGGAACTCATCGAGCTGCCGGGTCATGCCCTGCTGCCGGGGCTGATCAACGCCCACACCCACGCCGCCATGTCCTTGCTGCGGGGGCTCGCGGACGACCTGCCGCTGATGACCTGGCTGCACGAGCACATCTGGCCGGCGGAGGCCAAGTGGGTCAGCGAGGAGTTCGTCTACGACGGCACCCAGCTGGCCATGGCGGAGATGCTGCGCGGCGGCACCACCTGCTTCAACGACATGTACTTCTTCCCGGACGTCACCGGCCGGGCCGCCGCCGCGGCGGGCATGCGCGCGGTGCTGGGACTGATCCTGCTCGATTTCCCCTCGGTTTGGGCCGCCGATGCCGACGCCTACCTGCACAAGGGCCTGGAGGTGCACGACCAGTTTCGCGACACCCCCCTGATCCATACCGCCTTCGCCCCCCATGCCCCCTACTCGGTGAGCGATGCTCCCCTGCAAAGGCTGCGGGTGCTGGCCGATGAGCTGGAGATTCCGGTCCACATCCATCTGCACGAGACCCAGGACGAGATCGTGCAGGGCCTGCGCGACCATGGCAAGCGCCCCCTGCAGCGGCTGCAGGAGCTGGGGCTGCTCTCCCCCGCCCTGGTGGCGGTGCACATGACCCAGCTGGAGGATCGGGAGATCACCCAATTCGCTGCCAGCGGCGGCCATGTGGTGCACTGCCCGGAGTCGAATCTAAAGCTGGCAAGCGGCTTCTGCCCGGTGACCCGGCTGCTGGAGGCCGGGGTCAATCTGGCCCTGGGCACCGATGGCGCCGCCAGCAATAACGACCTCGACATGTTCAGCGAGATGCGCAGCGCCGCCCTGCTGGCCAAGGGGGTGGCGCGGGACGCCCGCGCCCTGCCCGCCGCCCGCGCCCTCTCCATGGCCACCATCCATGGCGCCCGGGCCCTGGGGATCGCCGGGCAGACCGGCTCCCTGGAGATCGGCAAGTCCGCCGACCTGCTGGCGGTCGATCTGCAGCGACTGCGCAGCCAGCCGCTCTACCATCCCATCTCCCAGCTGGTCTACACCTGCGGAGTGGAACAGGTCACCCAGGTCTGGGTGGCCGGTCGGCAACTGCTGCGCAACGGCGAACTCACCACCCTCGACCAGGATCGGATCATCGCCCGCGCGCAACAGTGGCGTGACAAGATCGCCGCCGGGTAGAGAGATCCCGTGCCAAGCAACCCATCCTCTGTAACCCCCGAACCTCGGCGCCCCTATAGCGGTCCCGTGCGCTTTGCCGGATAATGGGCGGCCCCATCCACCCGGGAGTTTTACCATGCAGGACTATGTCGCCCCCCCCAAGCTGCTGCAGGACCGCGTCATCCTGGTCACCGGGGCCGGCAACGGGCTGGGCCAGGCCGCCTCCCTCGCCTTTGCCGCCCATGGCGCCAGCGTGATCCTGCTGGATCGCGACCAGGCCGGGCTGGACGCCACCTATGACGCCATCGAGGCGGCCGGAGACCCTCAGCCGGCGATCATCCCCCTGAACCTGGAGACCGCCACTCAGCAGGAGTACTACGCCCTGGGCGAGACCATCTACAACGAGTTCGGGCGCCTCGACGGACTGCTCCACAACGCCGCCCAGCTGGCCCTCTTGAGCCGCATCGACGACTACGACCTGGAGGCCTGGACCAAGGTCATGCAGGTCAACCTCACCGCCCCCTTCATCCTCACCCAGGCCTGCCTGCCCCTGCTGCGTCGCGCCGAGGATGCCGCCATCCTCTTCACCTCCGACCGGGTGGGACGCACCGGCAAGGCCTGCTGGGGCGCCTATGGGGTCTCCAAGTTCGGTATCGAGGGGCTGATGCAGATCCTCGCGGAGGAGCTGGAGAACAGCAACATCCGGGTCAACAGCATCGACCCAGGTCCGGTACGCACCAGCCTGCGCGCCCTCGCCTACCCAGGCGAAGACCCGCACGACCTGCCGACCCCGGATCGGCTGATGAGCAGTTACCTCTATCTCATGGGACCCGACAGCAAGGGCACCCGGGGCCAGGCCCTGAGCGCCCAGCCGACCGAAACTTCCAGCGCGGAGAAAGTCTAAGGCCATAGCGGCCGGCACCGGCCCCTGCGCCAGCCGCAACACCGACACCGGGGAACAGGAGCACTCACATGACCCGCCACCGATTCGTCCATGGATCGCTCTTTGCCATCCTGTTGCTGGCATATCCACCGCTCTGGGCGTCCGACTATGTGATCGACACCCAGGAGGCCCACGCCTTCATCCAGTTCAAGATCCCCCACCTGGGCTACAGCTGGCTGCTCGGTCGCTTCAACGACTTCCAGGGCCACTTCAGCTACGATCCCAAACACCCCGAGCGCGCCAGTGTCGAGGTGGTGGTCCAGACCGCCAGCCTCGACTCCAACCACGCCGAACGGGACAAACACCTGCGGGGCAGGAAATACCTGGACGTGCGCCACTACCCAGAGGCCCGTTTCGTCAGCACCAGCTACCATGAGACGGCGGACGGTAGCGGCGAGCTGCAGGGCCAACTCACCCTCAAGGGGGTGACCCGCCCGATCACCATCACCACCCGGCAGATCGGCGCCGGCATGGACCCCTGGGGTGGCTATCGGCGCGGCTTCGAGGGCCACACCCAGTTGCGCCTGGCCGATTTCGGCATCGACACCCGCTCCTTGGGACCGGCCTCCGAGCTGCTGGAACTGGGCCTCTACGTCGAGGGCATCCGCGCCAACAAGCCCGCCAGGCGGCCAAAACATTAAACAGTATTGGCCATTGGCCTTTGGGATATGCCATCATTCGGCAACCTTAACCCCAATGCCAATAACTTAAGCACATTTCCTCTGCAGAACATGGTTTGGGCTGGCGGTGGTCCAGGTCAGGAAGCGCCGTAAACCCTTCCCTTATGGCTTGGCGGTGGCGTCCCTGCCGCCACCAGTCCTTGAGTTAACGACATTGACCTTAGCCCTGTATGATTAAAAATAACCGGAGATTACCGATGATACATCTCAGACGCCTGTTCTCCCTGCTGCTCTCTCTCTCCATGATCCTACTACCGCTGGGTTCGGCACAGGCCTCCCTGGTGGGCAACGGCCAGCTGGTAAACCAGGCCGAGCGGGGTCGGCTGCTGCAGCTGCTGGACCGGGAAGACGCCCAGCGCCAGCTGTCCGCCCTGGGGATCAACCCCGAGCAGGCACAGCAGCGGGTCATGCGCATGACCGACCAGGAGGTCGCCCAGATCAACCAGCGCCTCACCGATCTGCCGGCCGGCGGTGACGTACTCGGGGCACTGCTGGTGGTCTTCATCGTCTTCATCATCACCGACGTCATCGGCGCCACCAACATCTTCACCTTCGTCCACCCCGTCAAATGAGATGCCGGCCCGGGTGAACCTGGAGGCCCGCCGGTTGGCGGGTCTTCTGCTTCTGGCCTGGCTGCTGCAGGGCTGCTCCAGCCTGGGCCCGCGGTCTCTGCCTCCGCCCTCCGGTCTGCCCGTCTCCGTGGAGCTGACTCGGACCCCCTTCTTTCCCCAGCAGCAGCACCAGTGCGGACCGGCCGCCCTGGCCACCCTGCTCGGCTTCCACGGCCTGCCAGTCACCCCGCAACGGCTCACACCCCAAGTCTACCTGCCAGGACGCAAGGGCAGCCTGGGGCTGGAACTGGCGGCGACGGCCAGGTCCTACGGCATGCTGGTCTATCCCCTGGCGGGGGGACTCGACCCGCTGCTGCGGGAAATCGCCGCCAACCACCCGGTGCTGGTGCTGCAGAACCTCTCCTTCGACTGGCTGCCCCTGTGGCACTACGCGGTGGTGATCGGCTATGACCTCTCCCGCCAGGAGCTGATCCTCAGATCCGGCACCAGCCGCCGCCGACGCACCCATTTTGCCACCTTCCAGCACACCTGGGGACGCGCCGATCACTGGGCCCGTGTCATACTCCCGGCCGGCCAGCTCCCGGCAACCGCCCGCCCCGGGAGCTACCTGAAGGCCGCCCAGGCCCTGGAACGGACCGCCGGTGAGCAGGCTGCGAGGCCCGCCTACCAAGCGGCGCTCCGGCGCTGGCCGGACAACTCCAGGGCCTGGCTGATGGCCGGCAACAACGCCCTCTCCCTGAACGATCTGGAGTTGGCCCATCGGGCCTACCGGCGGGCCGCCGCCCTCACCCCACGGGACCCGCTGATCTGGAACAATCTCGCCTACCTCTATGTGGCGGGCGGCTGTCCGCAGCAGGCGCGACAGGCGGTCGCCCGGGCCCTCGAACTCCAGCCGGACGATGCCAACCTGCGCGACTCCCGCGCGGAGATCAACGCCCAGACCGCTGTCCCTTCCGGGACCACCTGCCGCTGGCTGACACCCCCTTGAACAGACCTGCACTGACCCCAGCAGCGACCTTAGCCCAGCCTGAAAAAAATCCCTGCCCCCGCCACCCGGCCAGGACCACAGCTGCTAATCTTTGGTGAGGATCGCCAACATTCAATCTTTTACCCGATGCCTGCCGAAACTTGAGCCGAGTTTTAGAGTCCATCAGGAAGTTTCGCAATTTCATAGTGTTGCGATATACTTATAAAGTCTAATAACAACTGGCTGAATCGATAATGCTGCGTAAGTACTGGCCACTGATCCTGCTGCTCATCGCCGCCCTCTTTTGGTTCTGGGGCGGCGACGAGAAACCAGCGCCAAAGCAACAGGGGTCACAACAGCCGCCAGAAAGGGCGCCATTCATCCCCCCCGCGCCCCCTCAGACCAGCCCCCAGGGGAGCGGCGGCCGGCCCGGTCAGAACACCTTTACCCCACTCCAGACGCCGGGCGTCGCCCCCTATGGAAGCTACCGGGCGCCCGAGGCCCCAGCCGCGGGCAAGTACCACTTCCGGCCCCTCGAGCCAAAGCAGAACCGCTCCGAGCTGTCACGGGATCAGGACGCCTTCTATCTCATGCCCAAACCGGAGGTTCAGGAGTACCCGGCCCCGGGGATTGCACCCAACCCGGGCGAGACTAGCCACTACCGCTTCCGCCCGAAGGAGAAGCCGCGCCAACCCGCTCGGCGCCAGCCGGATAGCTATTATCCCTATCAGACCGCTCCCTACCCCCCAGCCCCGCTAACGCCTCTGGCGCCCCAGCCCTACCCCTATGGCGGCTACTATCCACCGCTGCCCTAGACTTGTACCGGCCACCCCCATTGTCAGCGGAAACGGCCCGGCCCAGGCTCGGCATCAGCGCCTGCCTGCTGGGCCGGGCGGTACGTTACGACGGGGGCCACAAGCGCGAGCCCTTCCTGGCCGATCGGCTCGTCCACTATGTGGACTATCTGCCGCTCTGCCCCGAGACGGCGATCGGCCTGGGCAGCCCCCGTCTGCCCATCCAGCTGGTCGGGGACCCGGACCAGCCCCGGGTGCTGGGGGTGGACAACGCCAACCTGGATGTGACCGAAGCGCTGCGGGACTATGCGCGGCGGCAGCTCGACGCCCTCACCGGCCTCTCGGGTTGCGTGCTGAAACGGGGGTCACCCAGCTGCGGCATGGGGCGGGTCAAGGTCTACGATCCGTCCCGCGCCCGCTTCACGCGCAGCGGCCGTGGCGCCTTCGCCCAAATCCTGATGCAGGGCCTGCCCCTGCTGCCGGTTGAAGAGGAGGACCGGCTGCGCCATGCCCGGCTACGGGAGAACTTCGTTGCCCGGGTCTATGTCTACTGGCGCTGGCTGGGACTGCTGGCCCAGGGCCCGACCCTGGAGCGGTTGAGGGCCTTCCACCTGCGCCATCGATATCTGCTCATGCTCCACTCCCGGACCGCCTGCCGGCGCCTCGATGGGCTGCTGGACGAGCCCTTCGCGGGAACTATCGAGGGGCTGACCGCGGCCTACATCGCCGGCCTGATGCGGGGACTGCGGCGACCGGTCGGGCGGGCGCGCCAACTGTGGCTGCTGCACCGGATCCTGGACCACCTGCAGGGGCGGGGCGAGGGTGTCGCTGCGCCGGGACTGGCCGCCAGTATCGAGGCCTACGGGCGCGGCGAGATCCCCCTGGCGGTCCCGATCGGGCTACTGCGCCTGTGGCTGCGCGACCACCCCGACCCCTCTCTGCAGTGCCAGCACTACCTCGATCCCTACCCGGATGACCTGGCTCTGCGGGACGCGATCTGAGCCTCCCGCGCAGCCACCGAAGCCAGTGCCTGCGCCAGTCGACTGCAGCGGAGCCAGCGGGCTCAGTTGGCCGGCCCAGGCATCTCCAGCAGATCGGCGAAGCTGGCCCCGCTGGCCCCGGCGGGGTAGCGCTGGCGCAGCCCCTTGAGCTGCTCACGGGCACTGTCGTGGCGCATGCGCACATAGTGGACGATGCCCTCGACCTGGTAGTTCCAGCCATTGATCTGGTACTGCTTGAGGCCGTTCAGATAGACTTGGTGGTTACTGAACTGGCGTCCGGTGAAGGGCTGGCCGTGAGGGGTGTCCGACTCCAGATAGGCGGCCTGGCGGACCCGGTCCCAGAGCCCCCCCTCCCCCTCCTGGCCCATCAGTCCGCCGATCACCTCGGGGTTGAAGTGGCTATCGAGCAGGTACTCCAGGTGATCCAGATAGTATTGGATGAAAGCGTGGTGTTTGAGCAGATTCTGCAGCAGCGGGATCCGGCTCGTCCCCTTACCCTGGTTGTAGTTTCGGGTATTGGCCGCCCAGTCGAGGATGTCGGTGTACTGCCACTGGGTGTGGAAGTAGTCGATTCCGAAGCTGTTGTCGTAGTCCCAGGGGATCCAGTAGAAGTAGGGATGGCTCATGAAATCGCCACCCTGCCGGCCCGCATTGTAGAGGTAGTAGTTGGCGGGAGTGGCGAAGTAGTTGTCCCAGCTGCCCAGCAGCAGATTGGCCCCGGCCCAGCGCAGGAAGGCGCGCACATTGAAGCCCTCCTCCATCGCCTCGGCATAGGCGTCGCTGGCAAACCGCTCCTCGCTGCCGGGCAGATCCAGACCGTTGAGCAGGCGCACGAAACGGGCCAGATCCCCATAGTCGTTCATGGCCGGGTCGCCCCGGTTGGTCTTCAGGCGGTAGGTCAGGTCCGGATGTTCGAAATCGCGATAGTAGGCCCGGCCCGGGTCGGCGGGATCGCTATCCGCCTGGGGTTCGAGGGTAGCACAGCCCAGGTTGCCGCAGTAGGCCTTGTAGAGATTGCCTTCGTCGAACTTGCCGAAATGCTCCTTGAGGAAGGCCTTGTCCACCTGCTCGATGAGCGAGAAGAGGCCGCGGTAACGGCCATTGATGGCCAGCTTGGCGTAGCTGTGGCGGGACGAGGCGATCCCGATCTGCCCGAACAGCCACCAGGCCAGGGCCTCGCGCATCTGTGACGGATCGTTGTACATCGCCTTCAGGTTGAAGCGCCACATGCCCAGCACCCGGTCGGCCCCATCCCCGGCCTTGAAGTTGACCTTCCAGGAGCGTTTGGGGGCCCGTAAGGTGCGGTTGCCGCTGTTCTTCAGGGAGAACTCCCGGGTCCGCAACAGCACCCCCTGGTCGCCCGGCCCAGGCAGGTGCACCGGCAGGGCCGGGTCGGTGGTCCAGGCGGAGAGCCGGGAACTACCATCCGAGTAGACCGGTCGTTCCGGGGTCAGGTGCTGTTGGGGCCAGTCTTCGATCATCACCATGTACATGGCGCGATCGAAGAAGGCCTTCCGGTCCTTGGCCGCCCGTCGATAGATGGCCAGCAGCCGGCCCGACTCGGTCTCCTGGCCATTGGCGTCGCGCAGGGTCAGTTTGTCGGGCCGGGCCTGGCTGTCGACCTCCGCATAGAGCAGATCGAACAGGGCCCGGTACTCCGCCCGGGTGTGCAGGGTGGCGTCGCCATGGCCCGCCTCCCGGTTGACCCGCCTGGCCAGCTCCTGTGCCCGACCGGCTGGCAGCTCGGCCAACAGGATCGCCGTGTTCTTGAAAAGGTCCCAGAAATCGCCCTTGTCCAAGCGTTTTTTCATCTTCTTTCTCCTCCCTGTAATGGATAGCCCCCCGGCCTTCGGATAGCCCCATCACTCCGGGGTGTTGGGTGGGTCCAGGTCTTCCAGGGGCTGCTCCTCCTCGAGTTCGGCCCGCCACTCCTCGAGCATCTGCACATGCCACCCCTCCTCCTCCGCCATCTCCAGGGCGAGTTTGCGCACCTCGGGGCTGGATGTGCCTGCCGCCACCTGGAGATAGAAGTCACGCCCCCGGACCTCGTTGAAGCGGGCGACCTCCAGGGCCCGTGACTTGGTCATCAGGTAGTGGGCCTCTTCCATGCAGATGGATTCCGGGGCGCCTGGGCAGCGCCACTTGAAGTCCCAGGGGGCCAGTTCGGGCAGCTGCTGACCGCCCGCCAGCTCCCGCACCTCCTCGGCATGCAGGTGGCTGTAGCCGGCGAGCCGGCGGAACAGCTCCGCCACCTCCAGATTGTTATGGACCTGCATGCTGTCGGCCAGCTCCTCATACTGTTCCTGGGAGGCCTCCTCCAGCTCCAGGGCGTGCACCAGGAACTCCTCCACCGTCTCGATCACCACCTTGTCTCGGTCCGTCATCCTAGAATCCTCAGTTGGACAGGGTAAAGTGTGCGTTTGCGGTGGTGCAGGGCAAGGCATAACGACGCGGAATAGTTAAACTATTCCAAGGAGTTGTAAAGCTTGCCGCTCCCAGCTCACGCCCCTCACCTACGTCCATGTAGGCGACGCAGCCATGCGCCACCGCAGGCGTGCAATTTGCCC
>Ga0114931_10000134_pt1 | contig 80735 bp, 75 predicted proteins | sample 2SBtaG_FD_89579 | JGI IMG/M metagenome (GOLD analysis project Ga0114931, IMG submission 89579) | Deep subsurface microbial communities from Kolumbo volcano to uncover new lineages of life (NeLLi) - 2SBTROV14_V59a metaG | ecosystem: Environmental > Aquatic > Marine > Volcanic | place: Kolumbo...
ATGCTTTGCATCCATAACTCGCTGATTCTTTGTTCTTTTGAATCTCATAACGAAATCTATCGCATAATCCGGGTTAAATGATTGATAACTATTGATTATTAATTACTTATGAAAGGGTTAACCTTGCATATTGCCTAATATTCAACACCCATATTTGGGTATTATGTTTATTATAAATAAAGTTTATCTGAAACCTAATTAACAGATTATCAATAATTTAACATTTGTCAGCCCACTGGATGGAATATTCTGTTGAATTTTCCGGGTTAAAAGGTATCCTGAAAAAATATACCAGTAGATGGAATTATGTTACCCCAAATAAATGACTTCCTGACATCCGATATTCAATCATGTAATGCTTGGCCTCATAAGAAGTTCCGTAAAAACACTCATTCGGTTCCAATGGTGGAAGATAGCTATTTTTATTCTGAGTATCAAGGAGCTTACCTGATCAACAGATCTGAAAGGAAACTCCTTAGTTCTGATACTTTGGAAGAGATTGAGGGTTTGCTTAACTCGGGTACATTTTTTAGATTGAATCAAAAATATATGACAAGAATAGATTCTATCTGCCAGGTGATATCCAAAGGGCAGGGTCGCCTGAATGTAAAAATCAAGGGGTGCGATGATGATGAGATCATAGTGAGCAGGGAGAACTCCGGTAGTTTCAAACACTGTCTAGACCGATAATAATTATGAACGTTTCCGCAAGTGAATTTCCATCAAGTGACCATATTATTGAGGCACTGGAGAGAATTCGGCCTTTTGTGCATCGCACACCCGTGCTTACCAGTACGTATTTCAATGACCTCCTGGCGAGCTCTGTTTTTTTTAAATGTGAAAACTTTCAAAAAGTGGGGGCTTTTAAATATCGGGGAGCGACTAACGCCGTTCTCCAGTTGTCAGAAGCAGAAAAAAAGTCCGGGGTAGCCACACATTCATCGGGTAATCATGCTCAGGCCCTGGCCCTTGCGTCCAGAGTTCAGGGGATCAAGGCATTTATTGTGATGCCAAAGAATGCACCCAGGGTCAAAGTAGAGGCTGTAGAAGAATACGGAGCGGAAATTACGTTTTGTGAACCTACGCTACAGGCAAGGGAAAGTACCTTGGCTCAAGTAGTAGAAAAGACAGGAGCAACTATTATTCATCCTTATGATAACGATCAAATTATTTGTGGCCAGGCATCAGCTACCATGGAGTTTCTTGAGCAGGTCCCGGATCTTGATGTGATTTTGGCACCCGTGGGCGGGGGTGGTCTTTTAAGCGGAACTTGTCTGGCGACCCACTATTTTGGAACTCATGTTAAAGTAATAGCCGCAGAACCTTCAGGAGCTGATGATGCTTTTCGTTCATTTAACGAGGGTAAGTTATATCCTTCGGTTCATCCAAAGACTATTGCAGATGGGTTGCTTACTTCCCTGAGCGATAGGACATTCCGGATCATCCGGACGTTTGTGGATAAAATCATTACGGTATCGGATGACGAAATTATAAATAGTATGAAGGAAGTATGGCAAAGGATGAAGATTATTATTGAACCATCTAGTGCTGTGGTGATAGCTGCTATGAAAAAAAAATCAAGTCTATTTCGAAATAAAAAAGTTGGGGCCATCATCAGTGGCGGTAATGTTGACCTAGACGCTCTTCCTTTTTAATAGTTTTCACTCCCAAACATCATGTCATCACATTCTTTTTTTGAGCAAAACCTGAACAGATATCACCTCAGCGCAGGGAAATTATCACAACAAATGATCCTGGTTGCAGGTTTGAGAATAGTGGTTTTTGTAGGAGGATTGATTATGGGTCTATTCCTGGTCAATGAACGGATGCTGATATCTGCACTTGTTGTGTTGGTTATTGCGGGTCTTGCTTTTGCGTTGCTGGTAAAATACTACAACCGCATTCAGTCGCAATACATTCATTTAAAAAACATGGTGTTGATCAACCAACAGGAATTGATGCGGCTGGAAAATGATTATAAATCCATAGGTGATGGACATGAGTTTTATCAGAAAGGTCATCCTTATGCTAGTGACCTGGATTTATTTGGGGAAAATTCCATTTTCCAGTTCATCAACAGAACCTCAACAATATTTGGAAGGGAACAACTGAGTCAACTTTTGCTGAGTGGAACTACAAGAAACGGTATCCTGGAAAACCACGCAGCGGTCAAAGAACTGGCTGATTATCCTGAATGGTGTCAGCATTATCAGGCGTATGGTTTGGGTTGCACTTTTGGTACAAAGGAGCGGGCATCGCTACAAGAGTGGCTGTCACAAGAACCGGCCATACGATGGTCACTTTCCCTGAAAATGAGTAGGATCATTGCCCCTCTCCTTTTTGTAGCGGTAATAGCCTATTGCTATTTAACCTCTACTACCTACTATCTTGTTTTACCTTTTATAATTATAAATGGTGTGGTATTAGCTATGTACTGGAAACGTACGACAGAAGTGGTTGAAATGACTTCCGGTTCCCTGGTCTTGTTGAAGGCATTAAAAAATCAGATTAGAATGGTGGTAACATCATCGTTCAGTTCGGGCCAACTAGCGGCCTTCAGGAAATTTTTCCTTTCAGAAGAGAACAATGCTGGTAATGAGATCATGCGACTTCAGCGGATGCTTGATCAACTGGAGTCCCGCAGAAATATGCTTCACATATTCATCAATTTGCCGCTTCTACTGGACATTCACTGGATGTATCAGCTTGAGCATTGGAAAAGAAAAAATAAGGATCATATTGTACAATGGTTTGAATCTCTGGGAAAACTGGAAGTACTGATCAGTTTTTCAGGAATCGATATTAATAATTCCAACTGGGTATTTCCAATACCTTCAGATGATCCTTTCCAGGTGGAGGCTACAGATATGGGACATCCGTTGATTGATGAAGCAAAAAGGAAATACAATGACTATTCTTCCATTGGAAAGGGTAAAATTTCAGTACTCACAGGACCTAATATGGCTGGGAAAAGTACCTTCCTGCGAACACTGGCCGTTAATCTTGTCATGGCAAAAATGGGGGCACCGGTCTGTGCAAAAAAGTTTCTTTTTGACCCGGAATTGCATGTATTTGCCGCCATGCGTGTTGCTGATGATCTTAGTGAAAGTGTTTCTTCATTTTATGCTGAGTTGGAAAGAATTAGGCAGTTGCTGGAAATAATTGAAAAGGGAATTTCTGTGTTTTTTGTTCTTGATGAAGTTTTGAAGGGAACCAATTCATCGGACAGGCATATGGGAGCTGTAGCATTAATCAAACAGCTTAGTCAGGTACAAGCTTCCGGAGTCATTTCAACGCATGATCTTGATCTGGGTAAGTTGGCTTCAGAAATGCCGAATATCTCAAATGCCTGTTTTGAAAGCCGTTTGGAAGGGGACGAAATAAAATTCGATTATCAACTAAAAGAGGGTATTTCCAGTAGTTTTAATGCATGTGATCTCATGCGCAAAATGGGAATTGACATTTAATAAGTAAAATAAAACAACCATATGTGTTGCCTGGCCTGGTAGCTATGATATTACTTGCGTCAGGATGCCATGGACCAGGAACTTCTGATGCAAGGCAATCTATACAGCTTCAAGACACCTCTTATGTTTACCTGGATGATTACAGTACTGATTTCATCTATGATTTTCGATATGCTACAAACAACAATTTTCTACATCAAGCTGTCTATCCATGTTCAAGCTGTGTATTGAGTTTTGAAACTGTAAAGGCCTTGATCAGGGCGAATGAGAGTGCGATGAAGAAGGGGTTTCAAATTCGATTATTTGACTGCTATCGTCCCCATGATATTCAAGTAAAAATGTGGGAAATCCTACCGGATAGGCGCTATGTAGCAGATCCTTCCGGGAAAGGTTCGGCACACAATCGTGGAATTGCCGTGGACTTCACTTTGCAGACGCTTGATGGAAAGATGCTGGAGATGGGTACTGATTTTGATTACTTTGGAGAGAAAGCTCATCATGATTATAGCAATCTTCCCGACTCGGTGTTGGAAAATCGACAAATCCTCAAACAAATCATGGAAAATGCCGGATTTGAGGCGCTCCCTACTGAATGGTGGCACTATACCCTCCGGTCTCGATATGAATACCATCCCAATAACTTCCCCTTGTGTAGATAAAGGGAAGATTACACGGGGACTGAAACTCAAGGGCATGTTTTTATTTTGCTAAATAGCAAGATATTATATGATATATATCATAGATATTATACTCATTCATCCATAGATTTGAATCATTAATCCAGCAGTAATTATCGCTGGTAGCAACAACTGATCATTGGGTAAAGTAAGAAAATTATATCATGTAGATTCTAAATGAAATGATTATGAAAAAAAAATTATTTAGCATTTTATTATGGATATCTTTCACCACAGTATTTGCACAAGTAGGGCATGTCATGCAGGGAGTTGGGGCGGTCAACATGTCCATGGGTGGGGCGGCCACCGGCCAACCATTGGATATATCCGGAGCCATGCAATGGAATCCGGCATCCTTGTCAACCTTTGATCATAACATTCTGAAATTTGATATTGGAATGTTCTTTTCTTCTCCATCTCTTACGGCTTCACTTCCTGCTGGAGTTCTGGGCCCTGGATTACCAGGTGTAAGTGGCACTACTAAGGATGATCGGGGCATTTCTCCGATGCCTGCCCTGGGAATGGTCTGGGCGAATGACAGCAGCAAACATACGTTTGGCATTTCTGCATTTGGAATTAGTGGATTTGGAGTTACCTTCCCTGTAGAGTCCAATTCACCACTGGATGTTGCGGGGAACCCCAATCCTAAATTCAATCCTGGATTGAATTCAAATCCGGTCAACTACCCACAACCAGCGGGAGGGTTCGGTCGCATAGAATCGGACTACATTCTTTTACAGGTAGGATTCTCCTATGCTTATGCTTTGTCTGATCAATTTTCTATTGGTATACAGCCTACATTTGACTTTGCCACCTTGGAGCTAATGCCTAATCCTACATCAGATCCTAGCCTGACAGCCGGATATCCATCAACTAACAAAGCCTCCGCTACTGGATTCGGAGGACAGGTTGGGATATTTTTCAACTCAGGTTCAGGATTTAAAGCCGGTGCATCTTACAAGTCAACACAATTCTTCACCGATTTTTTATTTGAGAATACCTTCCTTGATAATTCTACAGGGAAAAACAAATTTAATATGGATTATCCTGCTATTCTTTCAGTTGGGGTTGGGTATTCGATTGGAGATATCGACCTGGCCGTCGATTATAGAAATGTAGATTACGACAATACGGATGGATTCTCAACGGTAGGCTGGACCCCTACTGGTAGTGTTGCTGGTTTCGGCTGGGATGATATCTCGATTGTGTCAGCAGGTATTCAATATAAAGGATTAAATAAGTTACCTCTTCGAGTGGGATATACCTATAGTTCAAACCCGATACGTAATGAATTAGCCTTTTTTAATGTTCCTGCAACAGCTATTATCAAAAATGCATTCCAATTTGGCCTGAGTTATATAGTAAACGACAACATTACCCTTGATGCTGTATATCATCATGGGGACAGCAGTGGTTCTACGGGAGGCGAGATTTTTAATCCGTTGAATGTTCCCAACAATCCACCATTTGGAGCCATCCCCGGAAGCAAAGTTTCTTATAATATGACTACAGATCTTGTCATGATAGGCTTTGCTTATTCATTTTTGAAATAAGCTAAGCCGCCGTTAACATTTTGGGGTCAGGAAGCAGCTTCCTTTTCCAGGGGGCTGCTTTATTGATATATGTTTGAATAAGTCCCTGGTTTTAATTTGTTACTTTTAACCAATGAGACGGTTCTGTATTTATGGTTTGTTCTTTGCCATTTTCGTGGCATGTTCATCTGTCAATGATCATCCGGTTCCTGGTGTTTCACTAGATCTTGCACAAAGGAGATATCTGGAAATTACTGATCTTCATTATCATTTAAACATTTCCATTCCCTGGAAGGTTGATTCTGCTATAATGGGCAAGGAGGATATCCTTTTCCATTTGGCTCCAGGTTCAGGCCCGGTAATTTTGGATTTCAATGTTCCCGCGGAATATTTAATGACTGTTATTATTAATGAAAAAAAAATACCTGCTGCCATTAACAACGAACACATTCTGCTTGACAGGGAGCATTTCCAACCAGGCGCGAATAAAATTGAACTCACATTTCGGGTGGGGGAGTCCTCACTTAACAGGAATGATGATTTTTTATATACTTTATTTGTCCCCGATCGGGCTTCTACTGCTTTTCCTTGTTTTGATCAGCCGGACCTTAAAGGGTCATTCCAGCTTGACTTGGATCTACCGGATTCATGGGTAGCCTTGGCGAATGGTGCTGAGTCTGAGACCAATACTGTTGGTGATAAAAAATACATTTCATTCAATGAAACTCATCCCATTAGTACTTATTTGTTTGCCTTTGTTGCAGGAAAATTCTCTAAAGCAGAACGTACTCTTCAAGGGAGAACCTTCACCATGCTATACAGGGAAAACAACCAGGCTAAAGTTGCACGCAACCTGGATACCATTTTTGAGCTTCATTTCAAAGCCCTGGAATGGCTCGAAGACTATACAGGTATTCCATTTCCATTTCAAAAATTCGGTTTTGCCTTGATCCCAGCTTTCCAGTATGGTGGAATGGAGCACCCGGGAGTTATTGATTACAAAGCCTCCAGCCTTATGCTTGATGCCTCTCCTACCCAAAACCAGTTGTTAGGAAGAGCAAGCGTCATCGCACACGAAACGGCTCATATGTGGTTTGGAGATTTGGTCACAATGAAATGGTTTAATGATGTCTGGATGAAAGAGGTCTTTGCCAATTTTATGGCAGCAAAAATTGTTAACCCATCGTTCCCTGACATCAATCATGATTTGCGCTTCCTCCTGGCGCACTTCCCGGCAGCCTATCAGGTTGATCGGAGCAAAGGGACTCACCCGATCCAGCAACCGCTGAATAATCTAAAAAATGCCGGAACGTTATATGGCTCCATCATCTATCAGAAAGCCCCAATCGTTATGCATAAGCTTGAGCATAGGATAGGGGAATCTGTAATGCAAAAAGGGCTTCAAATGTATCTCAACCGCTATGCTTACTCCAATGCAACGCTGGACGACCTCATCGGGATACTGGATTCGCTTTCAGATGAACGGGTTACCCGTTGGAGCGACCAATGGATCAAACAAGCAGGGATGCCGGAAATTGGGTTTTCGATGAAGACCAACAGGGATTCTACCATCAAGCGACTTACAGCTTATCAATTTTCCGGACCCAAAAGCAAGATTTTCTGGAATCAGAATATGACCGTTGAGCTTCAAAACAGACAAGCAACCTACCGAATACCCGTAAGCATGACTGGCCGATCAATTAAAATTGATTCTGCCACTAACTTGCAATTACCTACTTTCCTTTTGGGAGGAGTTGAGGGCTACGGATATGGATATTTTCGACTTGGGCCGCTTACCCGGGAAAAACTACTTCATCACATGGATGCCATCAAAGATCCTCTACTTCGAGGGGTAGGTTGGCTCCAGATATGGGAGAGCATGGTTCGGGGGTTGGTTCCTCCTGATACGCTTCTTTCATCATATATTACGGCTTTGTCTTATGAAAAGGAGGTGTTATTGGTAGAATATCTTCTGTCGCGGATACCTGTTGTATATTGGAAATTCCTTTCTCCGGATCAAAGATCCATGTATTCCGGGCGTCTCGAAAAGACCCTCTGGGAGAAACTCCTGACTTCAGAAAACAATAAGTTGACAGCTGCCTACCTCAGGGCTTATCGATCGATTGCCATGACCCCTCCAGCGGTAGAAAAGTTGCAATTGCTCTGGGAGAAAAAACTAACTATTCCAGATTTCCCTTTGAGTGAGTCTGATTTAACCCATCTGGCGTATGAATTGGCCATTCGATCTGTGGATGGGTATGAGGATATCCTTGCCCTGCAATTGGCAAGCATCACCAACCCGGACCGGAATGCCCGAATGAAGTTTATTATTCCTGCGTTATCAGCAGATCAGCGTGTTCGCGATGACTTTTTTGAAAGCTTGAAAGATGAAAAAAACAGGCAGCATGAGTCATGGGTGCAGCAGGCCCTGGGTTATCTTCATCATCCGCTGCGGGCTTCATCCTCAGAAAAGTACATCACACCTACCCTTGAGATGCTGGAGGAATTGCAGCGAACAGGCGATATATTTTTTCCCAAGCGCGTGCTTGATAATACCTTCAGTGGACATCAGTCTTCCCTGGCAGTAGATGACGTCAGACAATTCCTGTATAGGCATAACCATTATCCTGAAAATTTAAAAAACAAGATTCTTCAATCGTTTGATTTAACAGAGAGGGCTGCAACTATTTTGAGAAGGCAAAGAAAGGATTCTGATGATCAGTTAAACACCAGCAGCGAATAACCTTTCATCATATATTCGGTTGAGATGGTAAGCATTGACAATGCCAGGTTTATGTCAGGATTTAAATGGGCAAAGGGATATCCCCGGCTTAGCATCGATTGGCCACAAACATAAAATTTTACACCAGCAGATTTCAGTTGATGAATGATTTCAGTATTGGGGTTATTTATACCGTATTTCTCCTGGTATCCAACATTGTTCAACACAACCGGCGTTGCTACATTGTGAATAGCCACCACGATATGTACATGATCATTAGGAACACCACCGGCAGCGTATAGGTTGAGCATTCTGGCCAGGTTGTTTAGGCCTTTGTTTATATTCTCAGAGTCTTCATTGGAAGACTTGAAGTCAATAACAAGGTTATATTCTATAGTGGGGTCAGGTTTTTGTGCATCAGGAATGTCATAGATAGTCCCATAATTTTTTATCACAGGATTTACTTTTGTTTGAGCACTTAGGGAAACAGGTAAGTATAGCAGTAATAAAACCAGGATCTGCAAGTAACGGCTTTTAATATAACAAGCGAGTTTGAAAGGGATAAATCTATGATTTGAAAGAGATATTTCAAACAATATTTCACTTTACTAATTCATTCATTAAGGGACCAGTCATACTCAAGATGCCTGATCACCACCTTCTTATCTATGGGCCTGTTTGAGTATTGGTTCAGGAAATCCACTAACGAATGATTTTTTTCAAAATCCCCCCGGAACCATTGAAAGATTCTTGAGATCCTGATAGTGTCCTCCTCGATTACATTTTTTGATGGATCGTTTATAAACTTTATTGCCTGGTCATTTAATTGTTGATCAATGAGATTAGCCGTATATGCTTCACTTCTCAAATTTGGGCAGGACTTTGAGGCGCAGACAATGGCAAAATGAATCCGCGGATCTTCAAACTGTTTTCGTAATATCCTATGCTCAACATCATTCAGGGTGATTTCCGCATCACCTGCAGGGATGATAGGAATGTCCCAGGGTGAGTTAACAAAGGGCATCTGAATTCTCCCGCTCACCTGACGTATTCCGGTAATAGGCCAGTGTCTCAAAATCAGTTCAATGGTATAAGCATTATACGTATTGATCCAATAAGCCAGCTTCTCATTGTTGGTCCAACTCTTTGATGGGGGATGTGATCTGAGTGAAGCTAAATATTGTTCAAGAGCAGGTCTGTCTTTAATGAAACCGGAATAATTAACATGTCCATCTTTCACATGCTTTTTTAAAAGGGAGGTCCAGGCCTGATGGTTAATAGATTGGGCTCCCAAATCTGGAACATTTAATGGAGCCAAAAATCGGTAGGCAATGAGTCCTCCCAGGGAGAAAATCAGGACAAAAATGGTAATGGTTAAGTATAGGACCTTATGCTTCATCTAATTCGATACATGAATCAGCATATAAAAGTTCCTAAAACATAAATCAAAACAGCATCAGATATTTCAATTAGTAAACAAAGGATTGTAAAAATAAATTTTGATTGGGTGTATGCAAAGCGTATTTTCAATCCTAATTTAAAAACATGACCAGTATTCAGGAATTGATGATCATACTTGGCGGCTTCATTATTGTAGCAGTAGCTGCCAGCCAGATTGCCCGATATTTTCTGATATATAGATTGCCCATCATTACCGGGTTGTTGATCACAGGCATTCTTGCTGGGCCTTATGTTTTTGGTCTGATCCCTAAGTCCGTTAATAAAGACCTTCAATTCATCAATGATATTGCTCTCGCCTTTATTGCCTTTGCGGCAAGTGCCGAACTCTATCTACGTGAGATGCGTAGTCGATTGAACAGCATTAAATGGATGACAGCCAGTCAATTGATTGTCACTTTTATTGTTAGTGGTGGTGCCATCTACCTGTTGGCAGATTTCATCCCGTTCATGCAAGACATGGCGATACCAATGAGAATTGGCTTATCTACCTTGTTCGGAGCCATTTTTGTCGCCAGGTCACCTGCTTCGGCTATTGCTATAATAAACGAGATGCGTGCAAAGGGGCCCTTCGTACAAACGGCACTTGGGGTTACCGTCCTGAAAGATTTTTTTGTTATCGTGCTTTTCTCTATATGTCTGGAGATTTCCGTTGCCTTATTTGAAGGAGATCCATTTGACCTCAGGTTTATCCTGGTGTTATTGCTGGAAATGGGAGCCAGTATTCTAGCAGGCCTGGGCTTGGGAAGGATACTCATACGTATTTTGGCCCTACCATCCAAGGCCGTATATAAAACCATCCTTATTCTTACTTCCGGGTACGCGGTATACCTTGTTCATTACTGGTTGGATGACTTTACCTATATTCAATACGGTCACGAAATGAGCATTGAGCCTTTACTTGTATGCATTATAGGTAGTTTTTTGGTGACCAACTTCAGCAAGTTCAGATCGGAATTCCTACAGATTATTGAAGAAACCGGCTCTGTCGTTTATGTGGCCTTCTTTGTATTGGCAGGTGCCTCCGTCTCCCTGGATATTCTAAGTACCATGTTTGGAGTCACTATACTTTTGTTCTTCATTCGACTACTATCCCTTGTGCTGGGTGGGTTTGCAGGTGGCATGCTTGCAGGTGATCCAATGAAGTTTAATCGGATAGCATGGATGCCCTATGTTACTCAGGCAGGTGTTGGGTTAGGCCTGGCTACAGTTGTAGCCAATACCTTTCCTTCCTGGGGGAATGAATTTGCTAGTATTGTCATTTCAGTCATCGTGATCAACCAGATCATAGGACCCCCACTGTTTAAGTGGGCCATACATATGGTAGGTGAAGGGCATATTCGTGCAAGCACGCCAAAATTTGATGGGGTGAGAGATGCAGTCATTTTTGGTCTGGAAACCCAATCGATTGCTTTGGCAAGACAATTGATGGAAAATGGCTGGCTGGTTAAAATTGTAGTTATAAATGAGGACGTAAATAAAGAGCAATACAGCGATATCGATATTCATTCGGTAAATGAAGTTTCTCTGGAGGCATTTAAGCCGCTGGAAATCGAAAAATCCGAAGCTGTTGTAACCATGCTTACCGATGATGAGAATTATGCTATTTGTGAATTGGTCTATGAGCACATTGGCACGAAAGATATGATCGTACGCCTGAATCACAGATTTAATTTCAATAAATTTCACAAGCTTGGAGCCCTGATAGTTGACCCTTCGACAGCCATTGTGGGCTTGCTGGATCACTTTGTTCGATCACCACAAGCAGCTTCCCTGCTGCTAGGCATGCAATCAAATCAGGATTCAATGGATGTTGAGGTCTTAAATCCAGACCTTCATAGTCTTCGATTAAGAAATCTACGGTTACCCTCTGATGTCATTGTGCTTTCCTTGAAGCGACGTGGTAACTTCATTATTACCCATGGCTATACACGTTTGAGGAAGGGAGATGTGCTTACTGTAGTGGGATCAAAGAACAGCCTTGAAAAGGTTGCGCTGAAGTTCGATAAGCCATAGCAGGGGAGCTTGAAAGAAGGATTAGGATTGCCTGAAGAAAGGATCTCAATTCTCTTGTCTACATTTGCAGCTATGTCAAAAAATGAGGACAACCAACTAAAGAGAATCATTTCCCATGCTAAGGAGTACGGGTTCATATTTCCCTCAAGTGAAATATATGATGGGCTAGCTGCCATCTACGATTATGGCCAGAATGGGGTTGAATTAAAAAATAACATAAAAGAATACTGGTGGAAGGCCATGGTGCAGTTGAATGAAAATATAGTCGGGATTGATAGTGCGATCTTCATGCATCCCACTATATGGAAGGCATCTGGTCATGTTGATGCCTTCAATGATCCACTGATTGACAATAAAGACTCAAAAAAGCGCTACCGAGCTGATAATTTGATTGAAGATCATTTGGCAAAAATTGAGTCTAAAATCGAAAAGGAAGTAGCCAAAGCAAAAAAGCGATTTGGTGATGATTTTGATAGGGATCAGTTTCTGACTACGAATCAAAGAGTAGTGAACTATCGCAAAAAAGTTGTCGAGATCAACCAGCAGATGAAGGAAGCCATGGATTCAGGAGAACTAGACCGGCTGAAATCGATTATTGAAGATCTGGGTATTGTCTGTCCGGTATCCGGGTCCAATAACTGGACTGAAGTTCGCAGGTTCAATCTGATGTTTTCTACTGAACTGGGTTCTGTTTCTGAGGATTCCAATACCATCTATCTCAGGCCCGAGACGGCACAAGGTATTTTCGTTAATTACCTTAACGTACAGAAATCGGGCAGGATGAAAATTCCGTTTGGGATTGCGCAGATAGGAAAAGCCTTTAGAAATGAAATTGTAGCCCGACAGTTTATTTTCAGGATGCGTGAGTTTGAGCAAATGGAGATGCAATATTTTGTTCGACCTGGTGAAGAACTAAAATGGTATGAACATTGGAAAGAAAAAAGGATGCATTGGCACAATGCCCTTGGTTTGGATGAGACAAACTATAGATTCCATGATCATCTGAACCTGGCGCATTACGCCAATGCTGCCTGTGATATAGAATTTGATTTTCCCATGGGCTTCAAAGAGTTAGAAGGCATTCATTCACGAACGGATTTTGATCTCTCTGCCCATGAAAAATATTCAGGAAGGAAGCTTCAATTCTTTGATCCGCAAATGAATGAAAGCTATACCCCATATGTAGTTGAAACTTCCATTGGTCTTGATCGAATGTTTCTGGCCCTTCTTTCGGCATGCTATAAAGAAGAAAAGTTGGAAGATGGCTCTGATCGGGTTGTATTGACCTTCCCTCCATGTTTAGCGCCTAAGAAGGTTGCTGTTCTTCCACTGGTGAAGAAAGATGAGCTTCCTGAGAAAGCCAGGGAGATTGTGAATGAATTAAAACTCCAGTTTAATGTTCAATATGATGAAAAGGACGCCATAGGTCGAAGGTATAGGAGGCAGGATGCCATAGGAACCCCTTACTGCGTGACAGTTGACCACCAAACTATTGAAGACGGAACAGTGACCATTCGGGAACGTGATTCCATGGAACAAGAGAGGGTAATCCTGTCTGATGTCAGCCTTCGGCTGAAGGAATATACTTCAATCACGAACTTGTTATCACTTCTTTAATATGGATACTTCAACAATTATTGTTATAGCGCTCATGGGATATATCATTATATCGATCTTGTATGGCTGGGAGCGCATGTTCAAATCCCGAAAGCCTCTGGCCGAGCAGTACAAAACGGGCTTGTTTAAGCATTTAACGTTTTACAAGTCGCTTCCATCAAGCAGTAAGGAACTGTATGAAAATACCATAAGAAACGGCGAATGCCATGTCTTTGATCCGGAGGAATACCAAAAATGGCTTCGTCTTGCTGAAACTGAGATCCGGTCTATTCGGGACGACAAGGAGTCAATTTTCAGAGATTATGGTACCATTGACCCCAGAGAGATTTTTGTGGTTGCTTTAGAAGTTCTTTTTGACCATCACTCCCGGTTAAATGAGAAGGTGAAAGACATTTATAAGGTTTTGTGTAACCTGCTGCACCAGGCTCCGGTAAGGCTCATCCCCCAGAGTTGATGAACTGGAAGAGTCTTCTTTCATCGAGCCGGCAAGGTCGTTCACATGAAGGGCCATTACAACGAAATGAATTTGAACAAGATTACGATCGCGTAATTTTTTCACATCCTTTTCGCAGACTTCAGGATAAAACACAGGTCTTCCCACTTCCGGAAGAAGATTTTGTGCATAATCGTTTAACCCATAGTCTGGAGGTTGCCAGCGTCGGTAGATCTCTGGGAAAGCACGTTGGTCAGGAAATACTGAAGAAGGATAGTTCCTTAGCGGATACATTTACCCCCTACGATTTTGGAGGAGTTGTTGCGGCTGCCTCACTTGCCCATGATGTCGGCAATCCCCCGTTTGGTCATTCAGGAGAAGCCGCTATATCAGATTTTTTTCTACAGCATCCTCTCGGTAATGAAATTCTTAACCTGGTATCAGAAGAAGAAAAAAATGATCTGATCAACTTTGAGGGGAACGCTCAGGGTTTTCGATTGCTGAACCAGATAAAACATGGACTCAGGTTAACTTTTGCTACATTAGGCGCTTTTACCAAGTATCCCAGGAGTTCCTGCCCCCAGGAGGCATCAACTGAAGGAGTAAGTCACCGTAAATTCGGTTTCTTTCAATCCGAGAAAGATTTATTTCAACAGGTAGCCAAAGACATCGGTTTAAAGGAATGTGGGGTGCAGAAATGGGTACGCCATCCTTTAGCTTTTCTGGTGGAGGCGGCCGATGATTTGTGTTATCATATCATTGACCTGGAGGATGGCTGTACTTTAGACCTGATTTCACTTCAGGAAACAATCGACCTGTATGCCGGTATAATCGGATCGCGGTTTAACCCCAATAAACTAAGTAAAAAAGATTCAAAGGCGGAAAAATTGGGCATTTTGAGAGCATTGAGCATAAATGAATTGATTCGTCAATGTGTAAAACAGTTTTTAGAAGTTGAACATGAGCTGCTGGAAGGATCATTCGACAAACCTCTGATTGATGCTATTCCCGCCTCCAGCGCTTTGAAAGAAATTAAAGCTATTTCCATCAAGAATATCTATCGTTCCAGAATTGTGATGGAAAAAGAAGTTGGAGGCTTTGAAGTTATTGCCGGTTTGCTGAGTCTCATGCTTGGCGTACAGCTGAGGGAATTGAAAGGAAATCTAACGAGTCAGGACAAGGCCATTAAACGGCTATTGCCCTTGGAGTTGAGTAGCCCTGAAAAGGGTGGCTCGACATATCTGTGTACCCGGAAAGTGATTGACTTTGTATCCGGGATGACAGATTCATTTGCGCTAACCCTGCATAGAAAATTTGGAGGAATACCAACAAGTCTTCGTTGAAACTCCCTTACTATTTCAACGTCAACGATGATAGTGAAATATTTCCTGGTACAAGAGAAACTTACGTCCATCAAGTTCCTCCATTTTGCATTACCTTTGTGCTCTGTTTTTCAGGCCTATGTGGAGTAAGCTTGCAGATTTCATCATTAAGTTTCGATTACCTTTAATTTTTCTCATAGGGATCGTAACAGTGTTTATGGCTGAAAAAGGCAGAAAGGCCGAACTCAACTATGACTTTGCCAAGATTGTGCCAAAAACGGATCCCGACATGGTCGATTTTATGGCATTCAAAAAGCTTTTTGGTGAAGATGGTAGCATACTGGCGATCGGTATAAAAGACAGTTCCATTTTTACTCCGGTAAAATTTCGACGGTTGAAGTATCTGAGCGATGCTGTTGGTGATATGAAGGGCGTAACGAATGTTTTGTCGCTTACCAATCTTCCCAGGATTGAAAAGGATACAACGAATAAAAAGTTTAAGGCCGTCCCTATCTTTAAAGATATCCCTGATTCACAGCAGGAATTGGATAGTATGCTCCACATTGTGCTGAACCAGAAAATGTATAGTGGTCAGTTGATCAACAAAGAAAACGGAATGATCCTGATGTTGGTCTCATATGACCGAAACTACCTGAACTCAGACAAAAGGATTGGGTTGACTGAGGACATCATGGATGCAGGAGATTTGTTCACTCAACATACAGGCATCAAGCTCTATTATGCGGGCATGCCATTTATTCGTTCTGTTATTGCCGGGAAAGTGAAAGATGAATTACAGATGTTTCTCTTGTTTTCGGCTTTGATTACGGCCCTGATTATGCTGCTGTTTTTCCGCTCATGGATGGCAGTGGTTTTTCCTATGATCATTATCGCGGTGATTGTCACATGGGTGTTGGGCACAATTGTTCTATTTGATTACCGTATCACCTTGCTTACCGGGTTGATTCCTTCGGTTATCGTGGTTATCGGTATTCCAAACAGTATTTATCTAATCAATAAATACCACCATGAGTTTCTTCTCCATGGTGACAAAATGAAGGCCATAAAAACGGTAACACAAAAGATCGGACTGGTGACTCTGATTACCAATGGTACAACCGCAGTAGGATTTGGTGTATTGATCTTCACGGATATTACTATTCTCAGGCAGTTTGGGATTGTGGCCGCCATCAACATTATGGCTACTTTTATCGTGAGCATTATCCTTATGCCCAGTGTGTTCTCCTACCTGCCGGCTCCTACGGATAAACAGCTGAAACACCTGCGCTTCGCTCCACTTGGGGGCATACTTAATGCTTTTGACTGGATTGTCCAGCGTCGGAGGGTAGCAGTGTTTGTCGTCACGATCACAGTAGTCGTTTTTGCCGCTATTGGAGTTTATAAAGTGCATTCTGTTTCATTTATGGTTGATGACATCCCTGAAAAGAGCCAGGTTAAGCAAGACCTTCAATTCTTTGAACACAATTTTTCTGGAATGATGCCCCTGGAAATAGTAGTGGATACGCATAAGAAGCGCGGGATTAACAATTTAAAAAATTTGAGGGAGATAAATAAATTTGAAAAGTTCCTGGCTGCTCAACCCGATATTTCCAACCCGGTTTCTATTACTACATTCGTAAAAGCAGCACGGCAGGCGTTTTATGGAGGAAATCCAAGGCGGTATGACCTACCCAAAAACAATAATGAAAAGAACTTCATTTTGAGGTATCTGAAAGATCAGAAGGATGAGACAGGACTGTTAAAAGCTTTTGTGGATTCAACTGGTCAAAAGGCAAGAATATCCCTAAAGATCAAAGACATCGGGTCTAATAAGATGGACTCCCTGGTAAACAGGGTGATCCGACCCAAGCAGGAGCAGATTTTTGGTAAATCAAAATTGACAGCTGCCATCACCGGCACAACCTTATTGTTCATAAAAGGTAACTCTTATCTCATCAATAACCTGAAGATGAGCTTTGTTCTCGCCTTTTTTCTTATCTCGATATTGATGGGTATGTTGTTTGCTAATTTTAGAATGATCATTCTATCCCTGATTCCTAATGTGATTCCCCTTGCAATAACAGCCGGTATAATGGGGTATCTGGGTATTGCCCTTAAGCCAAGCACAGCCATTATTTTTAGTATCGCATTTGGTATATCCGTTGATTATGCCATTCACTTCCTTGCGAAGTATCGGCAGGAACTATTTGCCAATGATTTTGCAGTTCGAATTGCAATAAGTAAAAGCCTCCATGAAACAGGTACAAGTATGATTTATACTTCGATTGTGCTTTTTGCCGGATTTGTTATTTTCACAGCTTCCGATTTTGGGGGCACTGTGGCATTGGGCTTTTTAACATCCATTACTTTACTGATAAGTATGTTTACCAATTTGCTGGTTTTACCATCTCTTTTACTCACTTTCGATTCAGGCAAAAGAAAACTTACCATTCATCCTCCTATTGAGGAATATGATGGAATCTATAATGATGATGAAGAAATTGACCTTAAGCGGATCGCTCTTAACGATAATGGCATAGATGATCCTTATGTGATGGAAAAGAAGTAGGCTAATTATTCAATGAAATACAAAGAATACAAGAGCATAAACTATGCCCGTGTAGCGGAAGAAATACAGGAACACTGGGAGCAAAAGAATGTTTTCAGTAATTCAATCACCAACCGGGAAGGAGCAACGGATTTTACCTTTTATGAAGGCCCTCCTTCCGCCAATGGTACGCCGGGTATTCATCACGTCATGGCACGTGCGCTCAAAGACATTTTCTGTCGCTACAAAACCCTAAAAGGCTTTAAGGTTGAGAGAAAAGGAGGATGGGACACCCATGGTTTGCCCGTAGAGTTGCAGGTTGAAAAAGAACTTGGAATCACTAAGGAAGACATTGGGGTCAAAATAACCGTTGAATCGTACAACCAACGGTGTAGGGAAGCGGTTATGAAATATAAAAACGAGTGGGACCTGCTGACGCAGAAAATTGGCTACTGGGTGGATTTGGATGATCCGTATGTGACCTTCAATCGCGATTATATGGAATCCCTATGGTGGTTACTGAAAAAGTTTTATGAAAAAGGGTTATTGTATAAAGGATTTACCATTCAGCCATATTCCCCTGCTGCCGGGACAGGACTTAGTTCACATGAACTAAATCAGCCGGGTACCTATCGTGATGTAAAAGACACCACGGTAATAGCCCAATTCCGTTTAAAAAATAAGAAGAATGAGTACTTTCTTGCCTGGACTACTACTCCCTGGACACTTGCAGCCAATACGGCACTGGCTGTAAACCCGTCTATCAAATATGCCAGGATTGAGACCTTTAACCCCTACACATTCAAAAAGGAGATTGTTGTCGCGGCGGCATCAAGGATCTCCTACCTCTTTGATGAAAAAGCTTCATCGCTTAAACTGGAGGACTATCAACCCGGCGATTCCTTGATTCCCTTTAAGGTCGTCGAAACGATTAGCGGGAAAGAGCTTCTTGGATTGCACTATGAACAACTCATTCCCTATGTTAAACCCAATGGCCCCGCTTTCCGTGTGATTGAAGGGGATTTTGTTACAACAGAAGAAGGAACCGGTATTGTTCACATCTCACCCACTTTTGGCGCAGATGACTTTCGGGCTGCCGCTAAGGCGGGTATTGGATCCATCCTTGTAAAAGATCAGGAAGGTAATGATGCTCCAATTGTTGATAGACAAGGCCGTTATGTGCAAGAAATGGGTGAATTTGGTGGAATGTATGTGAAGAATGAGTACTATAAGGATAATCCTCCTGAGCGCTCTCTTGATGTTCGAATAGCCATTAAACTTAAAGAAGAAAACAAAGCCTTTAGAGTAGAGAAATACACACATTCGTATCCTCACTGCTGGCGAACCGATAAACCTGTCTTATATTATCCACTGGATTCATGGTTTATTAAAACGACGGCATTTAAAGAGCAACTGGTAAAACTTAACAACACTATCAATTGGAAACCGGCATCAACCGGGTCCGGAAGATTTGGTAATTGGCTGGAAAATCTGGTCGATTGGAATCTTTCCAGATCCAGATTTTGGGGCACACCCTTGCCTATTTGGACCACCGAAGACCGAAAGGAGCAGCGATGTATTGGATCTCTTAAAGAACTCAGACAGGCAGTAGATGAATCCGTAAAGGCCGGATTGATGACTTCACCATTGCCAGAGGAATTTGACCTGCATCGACCCTTTGTGGATGAAATCGTCCTGGTTTCACCTGAAGGAAAAAGGATGTATCGTGAACCTTCTCTGATTGATGTTTGGTTTGATTCGGGGGCCATGCCTTATGCTCAGTGGCATTATCCTTTTGAGAACGAAGCTGTATTCAAAAAGAAATTCCCGGCTGATTTTATTGCAGAAGGAGTGGATCAAACCCGGGGTTGGTTTTTTACCCTGCACGCCATTGCTGTAATGCTCTTCAATAAAGTTGCATTTAAGAATGTGATAGCAAATGGCCTGGTTTTGGATCCCAATGGTAACAAAATGTCAAAGCGGCTTGGGAATGCCGTCGATCCTTTCGAAGTGATCGACACCTATGGCCCTGATGCTACAAGATGGTATATGATTGTCAATGCCAATCCCTGGGACAACCTTAAGTTTAACACGGAAGGTGTGGCCGAAGTACAACGAAGATTTTTTGGAACACTACAGAATACATATTCTTTTTTTGCGCTATATGCCAATCTTGATCATTACAAAGGTGAGGAAGCCCAGCAAGATGCCTTTACAGAGAGCGATCGGTGGATATTATCGAAGCTGCATTCTCTGATCCAGGCAACGGATATAGCTTATGACGACTATGAACCCACACGAGTGGCCAGGGCTATACAATCTTTTGTGATTGATGATTTGAGCAATTGGTATGTTCGCCTCAACCGGAAACGCTTCTGGAGAGGTGAGATGAGTGAAGACAAACATGCTGCTTATAACACATTATATACATGTCTTGTCAATGTGGCTATTCTTGGATCAGCTATTGCCCCTTTTTATATGGACAGGGTATTTCTAGACTTAAATGAAGTGACAGGGAAAATGCCTCTTGATTCTGTGCATCTGGCTGATTTTCCTTCAGCAGACCCAGCCATAATCAATACAGATCTTGAAACACGGATGAGTATTGCTCAACGGGTGACTTCATTAGTCCACTCCCTGAGGAAAAAACATAAAATAAGGGTTAGACAGCCATTGTCTAGAATACTGATTCCAGTGCTGGACCCGGGCTTTCAAAAACATCTTCAAGAGGTTGAGGATCTGATCCTTTCGGAAATCAATACCAAATCCATTGAGTATCTAGACAATACCTCCGGTGTGATTGTCAAGAAGGTGAAGCCTAACTTCAGAAAATTGGGTCAGCTTTATGGTTCGAAAATGAAAGCCATCGCACAGGAAATCATGGGGTTGACAGACCGCCACATTGCCGAATTGGAATCAGGGGAAACGATTTTTCTCCAAATCGATCATGAAAAGATACCCATAACCCTGGATGACGTGGAGATTACCAGTGAAGATATCCCCGGTTGGCTGGTGGCAACAGAAGGTAATATTACGGTGGCTTTGGACATCAAGATCACAGATGAATTAAGAGAGGAGGGAATCGCCAGGGACCTGGTAAATCGGATTCAAAACTTGAGAAAGGATATGGGTCTTGAAGTTCAGGATAAGATCAAGTTGATATTTGAGAACAATGAAATGCAGGTGAATAAGGCAATCCAGCGTTTTGGAGAATATATTTGTGAGGAAACTCAGGCCACTCAGTATAATCTTAGTGAAGAAATTGACGATGGAAATGAAGTGGTTATGGACAAAATCAAGGTAAAGCTCAAAATCGAAGTATAGTTGAAAACGTACAGATATTTTCTTTTAACCATTGCTGTGATCGTCGTGGATCAGGTGTTGAAAATGCTTGTTTATCATAATATGCATCTTTATGAAGAGTTTAACGTTCTTGGCGACTGGTTCAGAATACATTTTATCCTGAATGAAGGGATTGCTTTTGGCATGAAACTGGACTGGGCCTATAGTAAGACCGTCTTGACTCTATTTCGACTCATTGCTTCCATCGCCGGGGTATACCTGCTGATATATTATTCCAAAAAGGGGATGCATTCAGGGGCCTTATGGGCCGGCGCTTTGATATTAGCAGGGGCCATCGGCAATCTTATAGACAGTATGTTCTATGGCCTCTTATTCCAGAACATGCCTTATAATGCACCATTCGAATTCATGAACGGACAGGTGATTGACATGCTGTATTTCCCACTTTTCAGCTTTGTCTGGCCGGATTGGGTTCCATGGGTAGGTGGCACCTATTTTCATTTTTTTAGTGCAATTTTCAATATAGCCGATTCATCAATCTTTATTGGAGTTAGTATTTTGCTCATCTGGCAGAATAAATTTTTTCCTGAAAAGCAGGCAAAAAAAGACCGCGAGAAGGCCCTCTTTCCGGTAGCTGCTGCTTCGCAGAAAACTCCAGAGGTAACAAGTATCCAACAGGACTCTCACACGTCAACAAGTGCAGAATAAGCCATAATTTCTTTCAGAATAATGAAGTGATGACTTCTTTAAACTCGAAATATTCACTTCCACATGGATGGGTTTTCACTTTTTTATTAAAAATGGGCAACAGGTAGTCAGGGTACTTAATAGTAACCCCGGTAACACCTTCAACCACCTCATTGAATTTCACAGGATGTGCTGTTTCCAATAGTATTCCTAGTGCATCATTAGCTTGCAAATATTTTTTCAACCCGAGGTAGGCAACAGCCCCATGAGGATCCAACTGATAATTTAGGGTATTGAAGACCGATGCCATCACCTCCCGGGTCTGGTCATCGGTAAAACGGCAACCCCAAAGCATGGACCGGAATGCCGAAAGGTCGTTACTGAATAGATGCTCCATCCTGTGAAAATTACTTGGGTCACCTACATCCATGGCATTGGATATAGTAGCGGAGCTTGGTCTGGGCCTATACTTTCCGGTAGATAAAAATTGAGGGACTATGTCGTTGATGTTGGTTGAAGCAATAAATTGTTTAATGGGCAATCCCATTTTCCAGGCGAGCAGTCCTGCAGTAAGATTACCGAAATTTCCACTTGGTACGGAAAACACTACATTGTCTGCCGGATTATCCAATTGACCCATAGCATAGAAATAGTAAACCATCTGAGGCAACAATCGTGCAACATTTATTGAGTTGGCTGAGGTCAAACCCAAGGACTTGGCAAAGGGTTGATCAAGGAAAGCCTGCTTCACCATCTTTTGGCAATCATCAAACGTACCGTCAACTTCAAGGGTAAAGATATTTCTACCAAGCGTAGCCATTTGGCGTAACTGAAATTCACTGACTTTTCCTTTGGGATATAAAATGACCACATTGACATTCTCCACATCGAGAAATCCATTGGCAACGGCGCTTCCCGTATCTCCGGAAGTTGCCACAAGTACAGTAATTCTACGATTTGATCCTTTATTAAAATGACCCAGCACCCGAGCCATAAAACGAGCCCCGATATCTTTAAAAGCTAAGGTAGGCCCATGAAAAAGTTCAAGCGCAAAAGCCCGGTTGGTCAATGAAACAAGGGGAATGTCAAATGCGAAAGCCTCTTGGACAATTTTTTCCAGGTCGTGATTTGCCATCGAATCTTCAACGTAAGGAAATAACACTTCATAACCAATCTCTGAAAGGGTTAGCCGGGGTAGCCTTTGAAAAAAAGAAGAAGGCAACAATGGAATTGTTTGCGGCATGAAGAGGCCATTATCATGAGGTAAGCCCTGGCGTACGGCAGTTTCAAATGAAACGTTGTCAGAATGATTTTTTGTACTGATGAACCTCATAGTTTATGTACGGTTGCACCTGTTGTGTTAATAGTTGTAGAGTAAAATTTAACGTTGGGAAAATCAGCATATACCCTCCTGGATTCTTCGATTACCAGATCTGCAGCGTCCTTGCCCCTGCAAAGGCAAAAAATGGCCGGACCGGAACCCGAAATATTGCATCCTAGGGCTCCTGCCTTTAAGGCTGCCTTTTTAAGATCATCATAACGTGGGATGAGTGGTGAACGTATAGGCTCAGCAAGTACATCTACCAACGATCGGCCTATGAGTTCATAGTCATTCTGAAGCAGACCGGCTGTTAAGCCTGCAATGTTGCCAAATTGAATTACAGCATTGGAAATGGGCATGGTACGACCCAACATATGCTTAGCATCTTTCGTTTTAATTTCAACCTGAGGATGCACAATCACCACAACAAGTTCAGACGGAAAAGGGAGCTTTATTACATCCAGGGGCTCATTATTTCGTATGATGGTGAAACCACCGAGCATGCAAGGGGCTACATTGTCATAATGTAATTGGTTTGATGCAGATTGTTCCCCAAAACCTGCGTGAACAAGGAGCTTATCCTTGGATAAAGGACTTCCTGCCAGAGCATTCGCCGCCATTGCCCCGGCCACAGCAGCCGATGCCGACGATCCCAGACCACTTCCAGGCAATACCGCCTTATGGATTCTGAAGCTTATACCCATATTCAGCTTTAGGGTATTCAATACAGACTGAGCAGCAATGGTGGTTACGTTTTTAAGAGGATCATCTGGGATATTATCATATCCACTGACTGATTGGATGATTAATGCATGTTGGTCATTTTCACTGGCCTCCACCGTATCTCCCAAATCCTGTATAGCAAACCCAAACACATCAAATCCACAAGCAACGTTGGATACACTTGAGGGAGCAAATACCCTTATTTTATTCATGATCCCGGGGTTAAGAATTGGCCACTCTAATAATATCTGCAAAGATACCGCTCGCTGTCACTTCAGCACCGGCGCCAGCCCCTTTGATTACCAGGGGTTGACTGTTGTACCGCTTGGTGTAGAACAAAACAATGTTGTCTTTCCCTTCAAGCGAGTAAAATGGATGGGATTGATTGATCTCCGCCAGGCAAGTAGAAGCCTTATGATCCTGGTACCTGGCTACATACTTTAGCCGTGCCTGATGTTGAGAGGCTTGTTGTATCCTTGAGGAAATTTGGTCTTCCACTTCATGCAGTTTCAAATAAAATTCCTCAACGGTAGCGGTATCCATACATTCTTTTGGAAGAAATGGTTGACTCTCAATATCCTCCAACTCACAAGGAATCCCCGCCTCACGGATGAGGATTAGCAACTTCCTTTTTACATCAAGCCCACTTAGGTCGATCCTGGGGTCAGGTTCGGTATATCCACTCTCCGCGGCAAGCTTAACCACCTGCTCAAATGTAGTGTTGCCGTCATAGGTGTTGAAAATAAAATTCAAACTCCCGGACAATACAGCATGGATTTCATTAATCTGGTCTCCACTCTTAATCAGATCATTTAAGGTAGAGATAATCGGGAGTCCTGCTCCAACATTGGTTTCGAAAAGAAGGCGGGTTCCAAATTTTTGTGCTGTGTATTTTAAATTTTTGTAGTCTTCGTACCTTGAAGAGCATGCAATTTTGTTGGGGGTTACGACCGAAGAACTCATTTGAAGGATTTCCAGGTAATGTCCGGGTAGTTCCGGGGAAGCCGTGCAGTCAATAAATACAGCATTTCGAAGGTTGAGCTCTTTCATTTGCAATATAAATTCTGCTGCTTCCATGGATTGGCCTTCGGACAACAGAGCCTTCCAATTTTCCAGATCTATCCCTTCAGGATTGAACGTCATGCTTTTGCTATTGGCCAGTCCGATCACCCGGAGGTCGAGATTATGATCTGTGAAAAGGGCAGCGTACTGATTTCTTATCTGATCAATCAAAGTACCCCCGACGTTTCCTACACCAGCGATAAATAAATTCAGCCTTTTCTTTTCAGATAGGAAAAAATTCTCATGCAAGCTATTCAGTGCTTTCTGAAGGTCGTGGCAGGCAATGACAACAGAGATGTTACGTTCTGAAGACCCCTGGGCAATGGCTATTACATTTACGCCATTTGTTCCAAGGGTGCTGAAGAGCTTTCCACTGATCCCAACCTGGTTTTTCATGTGGTTTCCAACCAGAGCGATGATACAAAGATCTCGCTGAACCTGGACCGGACGGATTTTGCCTACCTCCAACTCTAGCTCAAACTCATTGGAAATTACTTTTTCAGCTGTGGCAACATCGTTTTCATCTATGCCAACACAAATGGTGTGTTCTGAAGAAGCTTGAGTTATCAGAATGACATTAATATTCTTTTCGGATAGCGCTTTGAACAGCCGGAAAGAAAAGCTGGGAACTCCTATCATTCCTGGTCCTTTGAGATTAAGCAAGGCTATATTTTTCATACAGGTCAACCCTTTTACAGCCTGGGCAGTCTCTTCATTCGTTTGACTGATCCAGGTACCGGGTTCATCCGGCTTGAAGGTGTTCTTGATTAATAAGGGAATTTTTGCGTCCAGTACGGGTTGAATCGTAGGAGGATAAATAACTTTTGCCCCAAAATGAGATAGCTCCATGGTTTCCTCATAGGTGATCTTGTTGATCACCTTGGCCCGCGGAACAATCCTTGGGTCTGCCGTCATCATACCGCTGACATCGGTCCATATTTCAAGATGGTCAGCCTTTAATAAGGAGGCCAAAAGAGAAGCTGTGTAGTCTGAGCCGCCTCTTCCAAGTGTAGATGTTTCTCCCGATTCTGAAGAAGCAATAAATCCGGGACACACCACTACCTGAGGCATGTGTTTCAAGGATTGGTGTAAATTTTCTTTTGTCTTCTTTAGGATAACCCGGGCGTTTCCAAAGGTTTGATCTGTCACGATCACTTTCCTCATGTCGAGCCATTGGGTCTCCGCAAGTTGATTCAGATAATGCGCAATGATAAAAGAAGACAGCAGTTCTCCTATACTAAGGACGTTGTCCAGCACTTTACTTGAGCATTCATTAACCAGGGAAATGCCATGCAGGGTTTTTGTTAGTTCCTGAATTTTATCTTGTATCTCAACATCAACCACTTCACGAACGTCAGGGAATAAAAGGTCAGAACTGACCTGTAGATGATCCTTTAGCAGGGACTGAATGGCCGGCGACACATCTTCCGGATTGCTCATCGCAAGGTTGCTTAAGCGAACAAGTCTGTTCGTGACACCTCCCAATGCAGAAACCACAACGACCAGTTGATCTTCAGAGCGTTTTTGGTCTGTAATTTCACCAACCCGTTTAATATTTTCACTGGTGGCCACTGATGTGCCACCAAATTTTAGCACTTGCATAATTTGTTAATCTGTAAACCGAAATGTAAGGGTAGGACAACGTCCTCAAAGGAATATGATTACAAAACCCCCAAAGGGGTAATATCATTAATGGTTATCACAGTCCTAAGAACCGAACCATGGATCATATTATCAGAGTAGCTTTGCATTGCGGGCGTAAAAGTACTATTATCTAATAAATAAACAAGCACTCGATAAGTCAGCTGATGACCTCTACTTGCGTAACAGGATAATTGCCATCGATGTTCTTCTACAGGTAGTTCTAGTCAACGTCGATTAGCGTTGCTGTCAGCTTCCGCAGGCAACACATTCGTCCGGGTTGTCAAGGGAACAGGCCATATCTTTTTGATTTTGTTCCTTCAAAAGACTGGCATCGGGCTGGTTATGTACTTCCTTTTTAACAGTGAATTGGATGGCATCAGTGGCCGCTTTTGAGCGCAGATAATACATACCGGTCTTCAGCCCCTTCTTCCAGGCATAAAAATGCATGGAGGTCAATTTTCCAAAATTGGGGTCCTGGATATGTATATTCATGCTTTGAGATTGGCATACATATGCTCCCCGATCTGCCGCCATATCAATGATTGTTTTTTGAGAAATCTCCCATACGGTTTTATAGAGGTCTTTAATGTTCTGCGGAATCTCAGGAATACCTTGGATTGATCCATTAGCTAGAATCAGCTTATTTTTCATTTCATCGTTCCATATTCCCAGATGAATCAGATCGCTCATCAAATGTTTATTGACCACAATAAATTCACCTGAAAGAACACGGCGATTATAAATATTGGTGGTATATGGCTCAAAGGTTTCGTTATTGCCCAATATCTGGGAAGTTGACGCTGTTGGCATGGGAGCTACCAGCAAGGAGTTTCTTACCCCGTGTTTTTTTACTTCTTTTTTGAGGGTAGTCCAATCTCATCGATTTGATTCAGGGGTAATACCCCACATGTCAAACTGAAAAATGCCCTTTGATAATGGGCTTCCTTTAAATGTTTCATAAGGACCATCTGCCATGGCCAGGTCCTTGGAGGCGGTCATAGCAGCAAAGTAGATAGTTTCAAAAATATCCTTATTCAGCCCTTTAGCTTCTTCTGAATCAAAGGGCATCCTGAGCAATAAAAAAGTATCCGCAAGGCCCTGAATGCCAAGGCCAATGGGGCGATGACGAAGGTTAGATTTTTCTGCCTCGGGTACAGGATAATAATTTCTGTCAATAACCTTATTTAGATTCTTGGTGACTATATAGGTGACGTCATATAGCCTTTTGTAATCAAAAGTTCCATTTATCACAAACTTGGGTAAGGCGAGTGAAGCCAAATTACATACAGCCACTTCATCAGGGGAGGTGTATTCAATGATCTCTGTACACAGATTACTTGATTTGATCACACCCAGATTCTTTTGATTGGATTTTTTATTGGCGGCATCCTTATAAAGCATGTAAGGAGTACCTGTTTCCATCTGAGCTTCAAGTATTTCAAACCATAGATCCTGGGCTTTTACTTGTTCTCTGAACTTTCCTTCCTTTTCATATTTTGAATACAATTTTTCAAATTCTTCGCCATAAGAGTCAGCCAAACCGGGAGCTTCATTGGGACAAAATAAAGACCATTCTTCATTGTTTTCTACCCGTTTCATAAACAGGTCGGGCACCCATAATGCATAGAACAAATCACGAGCACGTAGTTCTTCCTTCCCGTGATTCTTCTTCAGATCAAGAAAAGAAAAAATGTCAGCATGCCAGGGCTCTAAATAAATAGCAAAACTTCCTTTTCTCTTACCTCCTCCCTGATCGACATAACGCGCCGTCATATCGAAGTTGCGCAGCATTGGTACAATCCCATTCGATACCCCATTCGTGCCTTTGATATATGAACCGGTAGCCCTTACATTATGAATGCTCAGGCCAATACCTCCGGCTGATTGAGAGATCTTTGCCGTTTGTTTAAGGGTATCGTAAATTCCATCAATACTATCTTCTTTCATAGTAAGAAGGAAGCAGGAAGACATCTGTGGTTTTGGGGTACCAGCATTAAAAAGTGTGGGTGTAGCATGGGTAAACCACTTTTCAGAAAGAAGGTTGTACGTCTCGATAACCGCATCAATATCGTCCAGGTGAATGCCAACGGAAACCCTCATGAGCATATGTTGTGGGCGCTCAACGACCTTACCGTCTAATTTCATCAGATAAGAACGCTCAAGTGTCCGGAACCCAAAATAGTCGTAACTGAAATCCCTGTCGTAAATGATGGTTGAATCCAACAATGCCGCATTTTGATTTATTACTTTATAGGCTTCTTTGGAGATAAGTGAGGCATTTTCTCCGGTCTTTGGATCAATGTAGGTATAGAGTCTCTTCATCGTGTTTGAAAACGACTTGCTGGTGGTCTTATGCAGGTTGGAGATAGCAATACGGGCTGCCAGCTTGGCATAATCGGGATGAGTAGTTGTTAGAGAAGCAGCAGTTTCGGCAGCCAGGTTATCCAGTTCTACTGTGCTGACTCCATCGTAGATACCGGAAATGACCTTTTTGGCAATATCTACCGGCTTGATATATCTTGCATCCAACCCATAACTCAATTTTTCGATGCGGGCTGTAATCTTATCAAACTTTACAGATTCATGTCTTCCGTCTCTTTTTACTACTAGCATTGTTTGTTAGATTTTGTGTTGGTTTAGCTTGAAATGTTAGAAATCTTCGTTAAGAGAAAACTTGGGAGTATCCGGCTCCTGGACCGTTGAAACTCCTGCTTTTTTATATTCACCTACTCTTTTTTCGAAAAAATTTGTTTTACCCTGAAGAGAAATCAGCTCCATAAAATCAAATGGATTTTCAGAATTGAAGACTTTCGTGCAGCCAAGCTCATTTAACAACCTATCGGCTACAAATTCGATGTACTGACACATGAGTTCCGCATTCATCCCGATCAGGTTAACGGGCAGAGCTTCGGTTACAAATTCTTTTTCCAACTCTACAGCATCTGTGATTATTTTTGTAACCAGGTGGGTGTCTAATTTATTTACTACATGGTTGTTGTAAATCAAGCATGCAAAATCACAATGCAATCCTTCGTCTCTTGAAATCAATTCATTTGAAAAACTTAGTCCGGGCATCAGACCTCGCTTTTTCAGCCAGAAGATAGAACAAAAACTTCCCGAAAAGAATATTCCCTCGACTGCAGCAAAAGCAATCAATCGTTCAGCAAAGCTTCCTTCATCAATCCATCGAAGAGCCCATTCGGCTTTTTTCTGTACAAATGGCATAGTATCGATGGCATTCAGCAACCGGTCCTTTTCCTTGCCATCTTTAATGTAGGTATCAATAAGCAGGGAGTAGGTCTCCGAATGTATATTTTCAATGGCAATTTGAAATCCATAAAAGAATTTTGCTTCTGTATATTGTACTTCTGCCACAAAATTTTCGGCCAGGTTTTCATTTACGATACCATCGCTCGCCGCAAAGAAGGCCAGCACATGACTGATGAAATGCCGTTCCCCATCGTTCAGATTTTCCCAGTCTTTCAGATCCTGACTTAGATCGATTTCCTCTGCAGTCCAGAAACTCGCTTCCGCTTTCTTATAATATTCCCATATGTCATTGTGTTGGATAGGAAAGAGGACAAATCGGTTTTTGTTTTCCTTTAATATCGGTTCTTCCATTCGTATGCATCAAGTAAGTTCAGCCAAACAATAAATTAATTTCAGGTACAAAAAACCCATCCATTCACTCAGTTCCAGATGAATTTCACCTCAACTTGACAAAGATCACAGTAACTAGATTCCTTGTCCAGGTGGTACAAGTTCGATAAGGGGATTGGTAGGAGTACCTCTTACAAAAAAGAAGAAACATTCTTGAAAAATCAAGGGATATCCCTCAAAAATAATTGATCAAATAAAACGACATTTTATATATAAAATGTTGTTTAATTGGTTGAAAAACAATAGTTTTATTAACTTTTGATAAATGGAAACTTCATTCAAAATTTAATAAATGAGCAGATTATTTTTTCAATTCTCATCGTTTCATGAACACTCACTTTCGTACCATTCGAATAAGGGATCAAATTGTTCAAAACGCATAAGCGAACTGTTTGGAATATGAGAGCAATGCCGCTATATTTGCACTCCGTTTTAAAAAGGAGTCAGAAATAACGATGTACGCAATAGTAGATATCGCAGGAAGCCAGTTTAAAGTAAGTAAAGATCAACAGGTCTTTACCCCAAGACTTTCAGGTGACGAAGGTTCAGCCGTTGAATTCGATCATGTCTTGTTGGTGGATAATGATGGCAAAGTGGAGGTTGGCTCTCCCCAGGTAAAAGGCATGAAGGTAAAAGCAAAAATCCTGGAGCATCTGAGGGGTGACAAGGTAATCGTATTCAAAAAGAAAAGGAGGAAAGGATATAAGGTTAAAAATGGACATCGTCAGAATCTGACTAAAATATTGATTGAAAAAATATCTAAATAACCATGGCACATAAAAAGGGAGCTGGTAGTTCTAAGAACGGTCGGGAATCGGAAAGTAAACGATTAGGCGTGAAGATCTATGGAGGGCAGATGGTGGTTGCCGGTAACATCATTGTCCGTCAGCGTGGCACCAGGCATCATCCCGGCACTAATGTGGGCATGGGAAAGGATCATACTCTTTTTGCCCTCACAGATGGCATCGTTACTTTCAAGAAAGGGCGTAAAAACAGGTCTTATGTATCTGTTGAACATCCTGTCTCTTCCTGATAATACAGGCGAGCTTTTTCTTATCATAAGGACCATTTGTCAACATGTATACACGGGGAATAAGGTGTCAATCCTTTTATTTCCAGGGCTTTTTCTGGGTTTTATTGTTACTATTGGCTAAGTTTAGGCATAACAAATAAACCTTTAAAAGCCAATCACGTCTAACCATAAATAAATTGAAAGATTTTTATTCATATCAAACATGATCAAAACCTTTATCGTTGTGCGCTTTCTATTATTGGCCCTGGCAGCAACGTTAACATCAATGGTTATGCCTGAATTTATTTATGACAAATTAAAATTTGGAAACCCGTTCAAAAAACATCGAAAACATCAACTGCGATTAAAGTATTGAATCTGCGACCTTCAACGTTGGTGATGTTGACCATAGGTTTTCCGAGCTTTTCAGTGTTGCTATCTTAGATTTGTCCTGTTGTAATATTCCTTCCTTATGATTTGAGTCATTCTGTTACAGTAGCCTTAGCCCAGTTTTCACCAGTTCACAACGACCTGAACGCTTGTATGGCAAAGGCCGTTGAGATTATCAATGAGGCCTCACGCCAGGACATTGATCTATTGGTATTTGGAGAATCATGGCTGTCCGGGTACCCTGCCTGGATAGACCACTGTCCGAACGTTGCACTTTGGGATGACCAGGCAACAAAGAAGGCCTACAAAATTCTGGCGGAAAATAGTGTATCAGTCGATGGTGAGGAGATCAGTCGGCTATGCTACCAGGCGTCTAAGCATCACATGGCACTGGTTGTTGGCCTCAATGAAGTAATAGTTTCAGGTCCTGGCAATGGTACCATATTTAATGCCGTTATACTCATAAACCAGGAAGGGAAGATTGCTGTACATCACCGTAAACTAATGCCCACATTCACAGAGAAAATCTTGTATGGCCTGGGTGATGGCGCTGGCTTGAAGGCTGCCGATTTAGGATTTGGAAGAGTAGGTGCATTGATCTGCTGGGAACACTGGATGCCACTGGCCCGCCAAGCCATGCATGACTCAGGAGAATTAATTCATATTGCGCTATGGCCGCAGGTCCATGAGATGCTACAGCTTTGTAGCAGGCATTATGCTTTTGAAGGAAGATGTTATGTGTTGGCGGTAGGTCAGTTGATGATGGCCTCACAAATACCTGCTTCACTGGATGTACCCACCAAGTTTGAAGACAATCCCAATGCTTTACTTCTCAATGGAGGTACCTGTATCATTGGTCCGGATGGGAGATATATTACGGATCCTGTCTATGATGAAGAAAAACTGATTATTCACACCCTTGATCTTGGGCAAACACTCGAAGAACGCATGACCCTCGATGTGTCCGGACATTATCAGCGCCCTGACGTTTTTAGTTTTAACGTGCTCTCAGATACTAAATGAGTGGTATTATGAGTATCTTAGAAGGATGAAAAGATTGGGATTTCTTTTCTTGATCTTCTGGGGGTCAGCTGTTAATGCCCAAACGGTCTGGGGGCTTAAGTCCGGCTTGAATGTATCCACTCTCGGGAAAGACAACTCAATCTATGAGGCCAAACTGGGTTTTCATGCAGGCGTGTATTATTTACAAAGGATCGAACAACAATATGGCATTCAGCTTGGTTTGCAATACTCCCTGCAAGGGGCAAGGGACTCCCGCATAAACAAGAGATCACAATCGTATAATTATATCCACTTGCCTTTCCTCATACGGTTCTATCTTTCGGATAATGCCTTTGTAGAAGTCGGCCCTCAAGCGAGTTATCTGTTGTTAGGAAATTCACTGGACGAAGGGATAAAAACAAATATTACTAATGACTTGAAGCGATGGGATTTTAGTGCCCTGGTTGGGATTGGTTATGACACATCTTTTGGAGGTACTGCCGGACTACGATTTGGCTGGGGATTTGTTAATACCTCCGGATCAACTACTTCAGGTGATATTGTTTTTAGGAATATCCTTATTCAGCTTTATCTTGGATTCAAAATTAAGGAGGTAGAGAGTTGAATACACTTGGTAATATTTTATGTGTGGTTTTTGGGGAATTCACCATAGCTATCCTTTATCTGATAGGTAGTGTTTTCTTGATGATCACCATTGTTGGCATTCCTTTCGCTATTGAAACATTAAAAATGGCGAACCTCGCCTTAATGCCATTTGGAAGAGAGGCCGCCCCGGGCAAAAGAACCTCAGGGTGTCTTCATGTGATTATGAACATTATTTGGTTGCTTGGTGCTGGGGTCGAAATCGCTGTCTGTCATCTTGTGCTGACATTGATCCTGGCCTTTACTATCATTGGAATACCTTTTGCCAGACAACACATTAAACTAGCTTACCTGGCTTTGGTTCCATTTGAGATGGATATCATAAGCAGGGAATGAGTCGTAAATTATTAATTGGAGCTGGACTTATAATGGCTATCGGCATAGCTTTTATTGTTGGGCAGCGTAACTATCTGAAAAGAGATAATCCCAAAGACGAGGCCGTATTTAGTCATCCTGATTTCAATCTAAAGGTGGATTATTGCCGTCCTTCCCGAAAGGGTAAAACCATTTTTGGAGAAGGCGGAGTCGTTCCATATGGTAAAATCTGGAGAACTGGAGCGCTTGAATCAACAGAGATCACCCTCAGCCAGGATTTTTTAATTAAAGGCCATCGACTTCCGGCTGGGTCATATTCTATTTTCACCATTCCTGATAAAAATGGTTGGACGGTGATCTTCAATAGCGAACTTAATCAATGGACCATTTTCGATTACAGCTCCTCGAATGATGTTCTGCGAGTGACATTGCCTAGCACAACATTGGATGAAATCGTAGAAACTTTCATAATTGATTTTAATGAAGAAAATGGATTGGTAAACATGGAATTAAAATGGGAAAACACCCTTGTCACTGTGCCTTTTACCCTGGTTAATTGATTGAACATGTCTTCCAACAGCCGATTAAATTTATATTTTATTGCCATTGTCCCCGGTTTACCCATTCGCGAAGACATCAATTCCATTAAAAAGAGGATTCATCAGGATTTCCATTCAGCTGAGGCTCTAAGATCTCCTCCTCATATCACACTGCACATGCCGTTTAAATGGAAGGAAGACAGAGAAAATCAGCTTATTTCAGGATTAAGTGAGTTCTGCTCTGAACAAGGTCCTTTTGACATTGAATTGGACGGGTACGGATATTTTCCCCGTAGAGTTGTATTCATAAAGGTTCTTCCATCTGAAGTTTTGCAAGACCTGGCAATCAGGGTACGGCGGCTAGGAAGACGGAAGTGGAAACTTGCATTTGAAGAATCCAGACCCTTTGCTCCACATATCACCGTGGCATTCAGGGACTTGAATAAAGAAGCCTTTGGGTCTTGTTGGCAACAATATAAGGATCAGCCGTTTAGATCCTCATTTATATGTTGTGGTATTACTTTACTTAAACATGATGGAAAAAAATGGCTGGAACACCATCAATTTTCATTTTCAGGTTGAGCAGGACCTTTCCTGAAATAAGAAGCCAGGATCAGTTTAATCATACCAATGGCAGCAACCAAGATCAGGAACAGGGAAGGCAGACCTCCCATGTTCGACAACATTCGTATCCCATCCAATCCTTTGGAAGATCCTGCTCCGGAGAATGCGATCATTACCCAGGCGATCATGCCGATAAGCACGCCCCAAATTACTTTGATGAACACGGAAGGCTCCGGGCTTGATGGGGAAATACCTGTAGCACTGATGCTGCTCATCGCGGAAGTGTTTGAATCGGCTGCTGTAACAAAAGAAAGGAAGGCCGCTAACAGGAATACCAATGAAGTAATTTTATGCAAAGGGAAGTGGTCAAGGATACTGAATATTACTTGCCCAATTCCCCCTTCCCTGGAAAGCTGTTCAAATAAAGGGAAGCCCGGCTGGCTTATGTCGAAATGCAGTGAAGTAGTGCTGAAAATGGTCATCCACACGATAGAGAACAAGGCTGGATAAAGCAAGTTCATCCGAATAAATTCCCTGATAGAATACCCATACCCAATTCTTGCCAGAAAGATAGCCGTCACCGGGGTCCATGCCAACCAATTGGACCAGTAGAAAATAGTCCATGCATGGGCCCATGATTTATCATTTCCATCAAGACCGATGAGGCTGTGGCTGAAAAAGTGGGTGATCATATCCCATAGACCCCGGCCTGCCTCATGTAACATATACGACGTGGGGCCGAACAACAGAATAAATATTGCAAGCCCGATAAACACTTTGATATTGATGTCGGAGAGCATTCGAATTCCTTTCATCAGGCCACTCACAGCTGATGATACAAACGTACTAACGATTACCACGGCCATAATTCCAAGCGTTAAGGCGCTGTAGGTTATTCCAGTCAGACGTTCCAACCCACCGGCCAGGATGATGAGGCCAGCGCCTAATGAAGCTGCCATACCGGCAACAAGGCTAAATAAGCTAACGCCATCTGCCACTGTTCCAATCCAGCCATGGGCCCGTGAACCAATAAGAGGATACAGCATGGATCCCAGACTAAATGGTTGTTTTAAGTTATAGACGCTGAAGGCAAGTATCACCCCTGCCAGAGTGTAAATACCGTAAGGGATGAATGTCCAGTGAAGGAATACAGTAGAAAGAGCGAACGTTGCTGCCTGTTCAGTTTCCGGCAGAATACCTAAGCCTGATGGTGGAGAATGATAATGATATAATGGCTCAGAAGGTCCCCAAAACAAAATGCCAGTCGCAATAGTCGTGCAGAGAGCTATGCTAAACCAACGCCATTTTGATAATAAAGGAGTTGCTTCTGGCCCTCCCAACACTACTTTGCCCAAGGGAGAGAAATAGATGATCAGGCATAATAATAAAAATAGCAAGGCTGCACTCGAAAAGAGCCAATCAAATGAATTGACAATCCAATCATTTATAGAAGTGGTGATCCTAAGAAATTCGCTGGTATCAATTAGACTAAAACTACTGGCCGTTACTAATAGGACTACAATAGGCCAGAAAATAATGTGTTTCACCTGACCAAATAGGCTTTGGTTACTTAATTTCATCGGGTAGTCTTCATTCTCATAGGTTAAAGATGCAATTTTTCAATTTAGGATAAGGAGTTTATGAATTTAGGTTAATACTGACATACGCTAGTAGACATACTAGATATACCTTTGTACCGTTAAGGTATCAAGTTGTTGATTGAACTCTTTTCAACATGAAATAGTTTACTCCTAGTTAGCCCAAATTTTTATGTTAATAGTTTATTCTTTTATCCTGTTCATTTGGCCTACACCGGTTCACTCTATTTCCAACGGAGATCCGGATGGCGCACTATGGAAACTGAGTTATGAGTCTGCCCTTTCTGAAGCAAGGGCTGAAGACAAACTGGTTATGCTTTATTTTGCCGGTTCTGATTGGTGTAAGCCATGTATATTACTTAAACGTGAAGTCTTTGATACCCCAACCTTTCAAGATTTTGCGAAAGAAAACCTGGTGTTAGTAAAGCTTGATTTCCCAAGATTGAAAAAGAACCGCATCTCTAAGGAACAAGTAGCACACAATGAAACCCTGGCAGATCGATTTAACCATGAAGGAGCTTTCCCACTGGTTGTTTTTCTTGATGCAAATGAGCATGTATTGGCCAAATCGGGCTATCAACCTGGCGGTCCGAAATCCTATATTCGATATGTGAAAGGATTGATGGCAAAGTAATTTTCTTTTGAAACGCAAGTATCTTATTTGGTTTTTGACCACGTTCGTTTATGGTTATTCACTAGCCCAGGACTCGGGAGAGCTTCAGGTCCGGAAACAAATTATATTGTTAATGGGCACCCGTTTCGAATTTACCGCAGTGGCTAATGAAGCCATTGATGCCGATCTGGCTATTGAGGCAGGAATTGCTGAAGTACAGCGAATTGAAAAGCTGATCTCATCCTGGAATGAAAAATCTCAAACAAGCAAGATTAACAGGATGGCAGGGATAAAACCCGTGAAAGTGGACAAAGAATTGTTTGATTTGGTGGCCAGGAGCTTGCGTGTGTCAAACCTTACAAGTGGCGCCTTTGACATATCTTTTGCATCTGCCGGTAAGCTATGGAAATTCGATGGTACAATGAAAAGCTTGCCATCGGATGAAGAAATAAAAAAATCAGTAGCTAAAATTAATTATAAAGACATCATTTTAAATGACCTCGATACCACTGTGTTCCTGAAAGAAAAAGGCATGAGAATAGGATTTGGAGGAATAGGAAAAGGGTATGCTGCCGAACAGGCCAAACGTATCATGATGGACAAGGGGATTAAAAATGGGGTGGTGAATGCATCCGGCGATCTAACGACCTGGGGGAAACAGGCAAACGGAAAGGAGTGGGAAGTAGGGATTGCCCGACCGGATCAAACGCATACCATCCTGGGTTGGTTGCAGGCGTCTGAAACATCTGTTGTTACTTCAGGCAATTATGAGAAATATTTCATGTATCAGGGTAAAAGGTATGCCCACATCATTGACCCAAAAACGGGATACCCAACTACTGGGGTTAAGAGTGCCACCATCGTTTGTCCGAATGCTGAACTGGCAGATGCCCTGGCTACAAGCATGTTTGTGCTGGGAGAAAAAGAAGGAACAGAACTAATCAACCATTTAAATGGGATCGAGAGCCTGATCATAACGGACGATGATCGACTCGTAGCATCAAAAAATCTGAATATTAAATTTAAGCAGAATGAATCGAATGAGTAATACAATATCAAGACGCATAATACGGAAGTTAGCTATGTTATCGATAGTTTTTTTAGGCATTTCCTGTGTAAGTGTGAAAGAATATCAAAAAATTTATTTGAATGATGAGGACATGAAGTTAAGTCAGCGAAAAATTGAGTCGTTTGAGATAAACTTTGAGTCGTACCGAGAGGGAGCGTTGGGAGCCAATGGCGGAAAAGTAGGAGGAGGTTGCGGATGCAACTGATCAGGGTTTTTGCCGTTACAGTCTTGGTATGTTCGAGCGCCCTGCTTTATGGGCAAGACACTGCCGGTGATCTGGCAAGAAAAGAGCAAGACCATCAATGGCTTACCAAGACGGCCTTGAAGAACGTGGAAGTAGATATTCTGGGCAGCTATTATGCACAAGATGGGAATCACTCACCAGTTACAGGCGGTAGAGGGACAGAATCATTAACTGATATTACACCTGCAGTTATTGTTAATATTCCACTGGATTCAGCCAAAGCATTGTCCGTAAATGTTGGAACCGACCTTGTGACATCAGCTTCCACAGATAATATGGATTTTATTGTAAGTTCGGCTTCCCGAAGGGATTTGAGGTATCATTTTCATACGACCTACACACAACGATTGGCGCATCCACGACTAAGCTATTCATTTAGTGCGGGCCTTTCAAAAGAATTTGATGTATTTTCAAAATCGGTCGGGGCGTCTATCATCAAGGAATCGAGAAGTGGCAATACTGAAATCGGGTTTAATAGTCAGGCTTATTTTGATGCGTGGAGCCTGTATTTTCCTGTTGAATTCAGACCTTTTAGTATAGAAAGTGATGATCCACAAGGGCATGATCATCGAAATTCATACAATTTAGGACTGACCTTCTCACAGATACTTACAAAGCGGCTGGATATTTCACTTTCGCTGGAACTGGTACAACAGGAAGGTTTGTTAAGTACACCTTTTCATAGGGTGTTTTTCAACGATGGAATAAACGTTGATGGATTAAATACCCGTGACATTCTTTTCTCTTCAAAACTCAGAAAAATTGAACACCTGCCAAGGTCTCGAACCAGGGTTCCTTTAGGGGTACGAGTCAATTATTATATTAGCGATCTATTTATCATCCGCGGATATTATCGCTATTATCACGATGATTTTGGCATTACCGGGAACACCTATAGTGTTGATTTTCCTGTGAAAGTTTCTCCCTTCTTTGTGCTGACTCCGTTTTACCGTTTTCATACCCAAACCGCTTCAAATTATTTTGCACCATTCGGACAACATGAGTTAACCAATGAATTCTATTCATCTGACTACGATCAGTCTGCCTTTGATACAAATAAATTCGGATTGGGCATTCGTTATTCTCCCTTAAATGCCATCAGCATTTTTAAAACGCCCTTCACCTTCGGCTCAGGTCATCGGTTTACCCATTTCAAATCCGTTGAACTGAGGTATGCTTACTTCAACAGATCCGATGGCCTGACGGCCTCCATCATTAGCTTCGATCTGTCTTTTTCATTTGTGAAGCAAGACTAAAACTATTTCCCTTTTTTCGCTTTCCTCTTATACACCTTAGCTTCGATGTAAAAAATGATGTCTTCAGCGATGTTTTTGACATGGTCTCCTACACGTTCCAGCTTTTTTATAATGCTGAACAGCAACAGAGACTGCTGATAGTCAGCATGTGACTTCTCAAGATATTCAACAATTTTTGCTAAGGCTGAGCGGTTAAATTTATTCAGTTTCTTATCCTTCTTATACACCTTCCTGGCCAGGGAAGAGTCGTCATCTTCCATAGCCTGTACGATGTCATGAGTCATATTGATTGCCAGGTCAAACATTTCATGAAATTGCGTGATCTTGAGTAATTCGTCATTCACGGGTGAATCGAAGTGTAACACATATTGCGCAATAGCTTCAGCGTGATCCCCTATCCGTTCCAGTTCAGAATTCGTTTTAAGAATGGAAATGACAAATCTGAGATCCGTTGCCACAGGAGTGAAAAGTGCAAGCACATTTTCACAATCCCGGTCAATGCTAAGTTCGAAAGCATTTACTCTTGTTTCGCCATGAACTATATCTTCTGCAATGTCTTCATCCATGGTTAGGAATGCGCTTCTTGCCTTTGAAAGCTGCGAAAGGGTCAGCCAGCTCATTTCAAGCAATGATTTTTTAAGTTGGTCTAGTTCTGTTTCTAGGTGTCCCTGGGTCATGGCTTTAGCTTTATCCAAATTTACCTGTTATATAGTTTTCTGTTCTCTCTTCTGACGGATCAGTGAATATTTTTTTTGTCTTATCAAATTCTATCATCACTCCCATTAGAAAAAATCCGGTAAAATCGCTAACCCGCGCTGCCTGTTGCATGTTGTGCGTGACAATAACTATGGTATATTTTGTTTTAAGTTGAAAAATAAGATCTTCAATTTTTTTTGTTGAGATAGGATCAAGGGCTGAAGCTGGTTCGTCCATGAGTACAATTGAAGGTTCCACTGCCAGGGCACGGGCAATACAAAGTCGCTGTTGTTGCCCACCGGACAAGGCCATGGCATTTCGTTTGAGCGTATCCTTTACCTCGTCCCACAAGGCAGCTTGCCGTAATGATTTTTCAGCGGCAGCCTCCAAAACCTTCTTGTCACTAATTCCGCGGATACGCAATCCATAGATTGCATTTTCAAAGATGGATTTTGGGAATGGGTTTGGCTTTTGAAAAACCATGCCTACTTCCTTCCGCAATTCGATTACATCTTCCTTTTTATGATAAATATCTCTCCCGTTTATGATCACCTTTCCTTCTACACGAAATCCATCGATATAATCATTCATCCTATTAAATAGCCTAAGAAAAGTAGATTTCCCACATCCTGACGGTCCGATCAAGGCAGTGACCTGATGTGTCGGGATATCCATACCCACGTGTTTCAGAGCAGCAAAATCTCCATAGAAGGCCATTACATCTTTGGCTGACAGTGCATGGACCGATCTACTGATTATATCTTTTGGTGGGTTCTTTTTCACTTACTAAAGTTAGCTTGCATGATTTACCACTTATACTTGCTTTGCCATTTATTTCTAAGCCAAATAGCTATACCATTCATGATAAAGGTGACTAATAATAAAATAATTATGGCTGCTGCAGCATTAATCAGAAATTCTTTTTGAGGTCGTGAAGTCCAGTTGAAGATTTGCAGTGGCAACACTGTAAATTGATCCATGGGTGATTTTGGAGCAAAAGGTACATAAGCCAATGCTCCCACCACAATCAGTGGGGCTGTTTCTCCAATGGCACGGCTGATGGACAGGATTACGCCTGTGAGGATGCCGCCCAAAGAAGAGGGCAAAATCTGCGTAATGATAAGCTGCCATTTTGTTGCCCCCATTCCATATGCCGCTTCGCGGATACTCTGGGGGACCATTCGGATTGTCTCACGGGTAGTTACGATAATTATGGGTAGGATAAGAAGTGCCAATGTCAAACTCCCCGCCAGCAAACTATTTCCCATGTTCAAGGTTCGTACAAAGATTTGAAGGCCAAGTAAACCATAAATGATGGAAGGAACTCCTGCCAAGTTGTTGATATTGATCTCAAGAAATGCTGAGAACTTTCCTTTTTTGCCATACTCTTCCAGGTAAACCCCTGCACCCACTCCTATGGGGAATGCGAACAGAATAGTTAAAAACAGTACCCAAATGGTCCCCATAAGTGCTGTATAGATTCCCGCTCGCTCTGCTTTTCGGGAGGGCAGTGAGGTAATAAAGTCCCAATCAATACGACCTAGACCTTTAATCAGGATGTTGCCTATAAATATTGCCAGCAGGACCAATCCAATAAAGGTGCTAAAAATAGCCCAGCCCTGAAACAGTTTGTCTTTTAACTGATTTGACTTTAAAGTGCTCATGATTTCGGGCTAAATTTGGTTTTTATCCACCAGCTAATATTATTAAGGATAAAAGTAAATGCAAACAGTGCAATCCCAGTTGCAAATATTGTTCTGTATTCTACAGACCCAAATGGCACATCTCCTGAGCTCACCTGCACAATATAAGCTGTAATGGTCTGGATAGGCACCAATGGATTAGCCGTTAGTCTGGCCTGCATGCCGGCGGCAATGGTCACGATCATAGTTTCTCCCAACGCTCTGGAGACGGCCAGGATAACCGAGGCGATAATGGCCGAAGAAGCAGCAGGTACGGTAACGCGAAAAGAAGCTTGAAAACGGGTAGAACCCATTCCATACGCCGCCTCACGGATCTCCTTGGGGACCAGATGCAAGGCATCTTCACTCAGGGATGAGATAAAAGGGATGATCATAATGCCCATAACAATACCTGCTGATAAAGCATTAAAACCAGCCAATGATGGGATAAACTGTTGTAAGAATGGGGTCACTACGGTAAGGGCAAAAAACCCATATACGACAGTTGGGACGGATGCCAACAATTCCAGCAAGGGCTTAACTCTTTTTCTGAAGGAACCTGGAGCGTATTCGTTAAGATATACGGCAATCGATAATCCAATGGGCAGAGCAATGAATATGGCAATACCGGTAATCAACATGGTACCCGACAATAAAGGCAATATTCCAAAATGCTTATTTGAAAAGAGGGGCGACCACTTGGTATCAGTTAAGAATTCCCAAAGAGAAACTTCCCTAAAAAAGGAAACAGCCTCTACCAATAAAATAATTATAAGGCTGAAAGTAACTAAAACGGTCAGTAGGGCACAAAAGCCAAGAAGCTGTTTAATAATAAACTCCTTTACTCTCAATGGTATAGGGTTTTAAGTTCCCATAAAAATAGGTGAATTAAATGGTATTGTCGATGGGCTAACAGGGTTATGATTTTGAATCAAATCTTGCCAGTTGATCGGTATACATTTTTTGAGGCAAGGCAATATAACCTACATCTTCCGATAGCTTAGCTGCATTTTTTAAATAGTAATCTACGAAGGTCTTCACCTCAGGTTTTGCCAACGAGCTGTTTTTAACATAGATAAACAAAGGACGGGAAAGCGGACTGTAGGTTCCGTTGGCTACCGTCACATCATTTGGGATCACAGGCCCGTTTCCATTGTCTACACCCAACAGATTAAGCTTATCAGCATTTTCAGTTACATAGGCCAGGGCAACATAGCCCAGAGCATATTTATCCGTAGATACCCCCTGGATCAACGCATTATAGTCAGCCGCAGCCGTATAGTCTCCACGGCTTGCTCCACTTTCACCAACGATTTCTTCCGTGAAGTAGTCGTATGTACCGTGAGCTGTACTGGGACCATAAAGATGAATCTCTTCGTCCGGCCAATTCGAATTAATCTGGTTCCAACGGGTTATTTTTCCTTCAGCGGCAGGTTCCCAAATCATTTTAAGCTGATCTACTGTGATCGATGAGATCCAGTCATTGGCTTTATTGGTAAATACGGCCAATCCATCATAAGCTACGGTAATTTCGGTATAGTCAATACCCGCATCCTTCAGTGTTTTTTTCTCAATGTCCTTGATAGCCCGGGAGGCATCAGAAATATCAGTTTCATTTCGGGCAAACTTCTTAAATCCTGCCCCTGTTCCTGATGAGCCTATGGTTACCCGAACTTCCGGGGCAACAGCCCTGAACTCTTCAGCAACAGCTTCACTCAATGGATATACCGTACTGGATCCATCGATCAGTACATTTCCGGAGAGGGCATTACCGGCACCCTCTCCATCACCGGATTTGTTGGTCCCGCTGCAGGATGCAACGATCATTGCCGTTAGGATTAAAATTTTTGAAAAATAATTCGTTTTTTTCATGATAATTTAGATTTGTTGAAATGTCTATTTGATTATAATAAATGTTATTGATATCAGAAGTCTACCTGGAATCGCATGAGGTATGCATTTACATTGCCCATATTTTCTGCATCAGAGTTAATGTAGTTGAACATCAAGCGGGTAGCCGGGTTCAGATACCAGTTCAAGCCTACGGTTAAATCTTTTAGCTTTCCACCACGCAGGTCCTTATCATTTAAGTCAACAGAAGAGTAGCGGATACTGAGTTGAAAGGCACCGGTCCCACCATTTTCACCGAAGTTCTTTTTTGGATGCACTCGGTTAAAATGTCCTGCAGAAAGATTATAAACCCTATGTTCGCCAGTAATAAACCAGGAAAAAAATCCATAATAAGCATTGAGATTATAATGGTCATTCTGAAGGATGGAAAAGTTACTCATGTTCTCACGCTCCAATATATTCTCCCTGGATGGAGATGGGACCATTCACATAAGCAGCTTCCAAACCCACTTGATTTTCTACTTCAGCAGCATCAAACTTAGCCGTAACAAGCTTTGGCCCTAAATGGATTTCAGGCCGACTTCTAAAAGTTTGTGGGCCGTTGTTTTGATCCTGATGAGATACCGACATACCAAGATGTAGCAGTTTATAGCCACCTTCATCCTGATAAAGCGGCACTCCTGTAACACGCCCAGTGACGTGAAATCGACCATCAAACTGCCCATCTCCATTTTCATCGATAGGGTATAAGTAGGCAATAGACCAGGTCATCCTGTCTTTCATGGCACTATTGAAGAATACAATTCCAGTATTTCGTTCAGGTATAAAGGTCATGTTTAATCCACGCTCAATGAACGTGATGTATTTACTACTTGTCATGAATTCCAGCCCAATTGATTCCTTAAAATGCCCTACCATTAAATTTCCAACTACCGGTAGGTTCGTCAATTGAAGAAAGGCATCTTTCAAGGTAATTTTTCCCGCGGTCATATCTACATCAAGCTTATACTTTACATTTTTGTATATCTGGCCTGAGTTGAATAATCGAAGACGTCTGAATTGTACCCCCTGTGTGAAATCATACTGTGAGTTTAAGGCACCTCCAGCGTCTAGAAAGGTAAAATCCAGCATGACCCTACCTCCGAATTTCAATTTGTAGTTGCCATCACTGCTTTTGATGTTAAAGCCGTTGTTCCAATACGAATTCCATGTTACCGGCTGATCGCTCTGAGCCAGCGCCTGACCTGCAAAAAGAGATGTGCAAATGGCGGTCAACGCTAGAGATTTTAATGTGTTCATAAAAAGTTAATGTTTTGAAATGGACTTATCCTTATTAAATCATTGATTTCTAATTATTTACTCGCAGATAACCTTAATAATCTGCTGGAGTATGAAGCCTATTTATATTGCAAAAAAATAGGAAGCTGAATAATTCTTCAAGCATCCGGTGTTAACAAATTGTTAAGTTTTTTTCTGCCTTACCCGGATCGATAGGTGATAACTGTATTTATTCTGGTCGCTATGATTAAACCTGCCCTACCACAGCTTCGGTGACATTGATGATGTGATCCCCTATTTTTTCACACGACTGGATCAAATCACTGTAAACGAGGGCATCCCTGATCGAATAATGTGCACTAGCTACATTGCGTAAATGTTCTTCTCTCAATTCATTTCTTTTAGAGTTGAGTTGTTTTTCTTTCTCCAGTGCATCTTGAATATCAACATTACTATATTTATTTTTCAGGTTATCATTCATAATGGCAATAGCTTCATCTAAGACATGAAATATAGACATCAGTTTCTCAATTTGCTCCTGGCTGAACCAGGTATCTGACTCATGTTTCAACTTTATGGCTAAAGACATCTGATAGAAGAGGTCACCTACTCTTTCTAGATCATTGTTGATACTTAGTAAATCCCTGATTTTGAAGGATGTTTCTTCACTGAGATTGCCTTCAGCGACTTTAGATAAAAATATGGCCACCTCAACCTCAATACGATCAGTTATTTCCTCATACCTTCTAATCTTCTCCATCAATTTTCTTCTTGATTTATGTTGTTTTTTAGTGATGAGTTCCTGGGTATACTGCGACATTTTGGCAGTGATCTTTGCAAACTTGGCAATCTCTTTACGTGCTTCCAGTATGGATATCTCAGGAGTTCGCATGATATTCATCCCGATATACTCCAGGTGAAATTCATCTTCTAATCCCTTGGATGGCAGTAATTTGGTAACTGCTTCAGCGATTTTAGGTACAAAACCAATCATCAATGAGGTATTGACGATGTTGAACATGGTGTGAAATATTGAAAGACCAATCGGGATTGAGGCGGCCTCAATAAATGGTGAGTGATTACCCGTGGTGATCATATACCATTCAATACCCTTCAAGAATGGAATAAAAATAACCAGCATCCAGATCACTCCGGTAATATTGAAAATAAAATGGGCCAGAGCTGCTCTTTTGGCCTGAACATTGGCAATGAGGGCCGCAATATTTGCTGTTATTGTGGTACCTATGTTTTCTCCAAGAACCATAGAAGCAGCCAGCTCAAAAGGAATCCATCCCTGGTTCGCCATAACCAACGTAATGGCCATGGCTGCACTGGAAGATTGAACCACCAGGGTGATGACCGTGCCAATTCCTACAAATAATAAAATGGATAAATAACCAGGATTTGCATAATGCTGAATGAAGGCTAGCATCTCCGGATTGCTCTTGAGGTCCGGCACACTTGCTTTTAATTCAGCCAACCCCATGAATAAAAGTGCAAAACCAATTAAAAACTCACCCCAGGCCTTGGGCTTGCTTTTAGATACAAACAACATTGGAACTCCTATCGCAAGAATGGGCAGGGCATAATGTACAATTTTTACCTTAAAGCCAATAAGCGATATAATCCAGGCCGTTATGGTGGTACCAATATTTGCTCCCATAATGACGCCAATGGATTCCGTAAGGTTCAGCAATCCTGCATTTACAAAGCTCACGACCATTACAGTTGTAGCGGAAGATGATTGGATCAACGAGGTGATCAGAAAACCGGTAAGGACGCCAGTAAATCGATTAGAGGTCATTGCGCTCAGGACTTTCCTGATCTTAGAACCGGCAACTTTCTGGATGCCCTCACTCATCACCTTCATGCCATAGATAAAGAATCCAAGTGCACCCAGGAGTGAGATGAAATCAAGAAGACTATAATTCAATGAAGATGAGGTTTACGCGAGACTCTTGGCATGCAATGTACAATATCTTAGCATTTATTGTGAATGTTGATTCCATCACAATAATTTGCAAAAGTTGAAGACAATCGAGCTATTTTAGTGAAAATGTTTAAATCCAAATGGATTTTAAGAATATTTCAAGGCTCTTGAAACTAGACCAGATAGCCGATCATCTGATCGGACTAATTGAGACCCGGCTTGCCTTAACGAAGTTGGAACTTAAAGAAGAGGTGGCACGGATTGGTGCAAAGATCATCGCCGTTGCCATTGCTACCTTCCTTTTTTTTATGTTCATGGCCTTCATCAGTCTTTCTATTGGGGTGTTTATCAACCGGCAACTGTCAAGTGAGTATCTTGGATTTGTAATTGTTGCTGCATTCTATGCCCTGGTCTTGTTGATCCTGATCCTGTTTAAGGTTCCGGGTTATATTCAATACCGGTTAAAGAAGAACCTGACATCGCATTCAACCAATAACCGAAACAAAATAATGATTAAAAAGCGTCATTATAGTGAAGATGAAAAGCAGGAACTGCTCCATCGGCTTGAAGACCATAAAAAAGCACTTCGCCGGATCATTAAAGAAGGTTCGGATGAACTGTTGAATAAAGGGAAAAAAGTGGCGCTCATTGGTGCAGGGTTTTTCTTCAGTTACACCTTGATCACAGCTCTTTTTCCATCGGGCCGAAGATCTAAAAAAAAGAAAGGCCGGAGTATTTTAAGCATTTTTCTTGTTCCATTTGCCAATATGGTGGCCCAACAAGGGGCTAAAGAAATTGTGAGTTTGGCCCGGAAAAAACTAATTAACTACCTTGAACGAAGACAAAATGAAGAAGAATCTGAAGATCGCCCGGGATCGAAAAGCCCTGGGCCTTCTCATTGATCCCGACAAGACGTTCAACAAGTCGAAAATCAAGGAGCTGGCCATAAAGGCAGAAGAATTGGGTGTTTATGCCATTCTGGTTGGGGGTAGCCTGGTCACCAATGATCATACCGATAAAGTAGTACAAGGGCTGAAAATTTATTATTCAGGTCCTGTGGTACTATTCCCGGGAGGATTGAATCAACTGACTTCTGCTGCTGATGCGATCTTGTTCCTTTCTTTAATTTCAGGAAGAAATCCCGAATTCCTGATCAGCAAGCAGGTAGCGGCTGCCCCATTGGTCCGGGAAATGGGGCTTCAAGTGATTCCAACAGGTTATATGTTAATTGGGGAAGGCTCCAGCGCATCGTATATGAGCAATACTGTACCTATCCCTTATGAAAAAAATGACATTGCCATGGCGACTGCTCTGGCAGGGGAAATGCTGGGGCACCAGGTGATCTATCTTGATGCGGGTAGTGGGGCGCGTCTACCAGTGGAGAAGGAAATGATTTCTTCGGTACGTTCTTCTGTCAGCCTTCCATTAATTGTAGGTGGTGGCATTCGGTCCTTTGATGATGCATATTCATCTCTTGAAGCAGGGGCTGATATGTTAGTGATTGGCAATGCAGTTGAACAAGATCCCTCCATTCTGATGGAAGTATCTGGTGCCGTTAAGGTTATGAATTCACTAAACGTTCATAAGTGACTCCCGACGGCGCATTTTTCCGGCCGGAATACCGAACATCATTTTAAACCTTCGGCAGAAATAAGCAGTGTCTTTATACCCTACATTGCGACCGATTTCACGGATACTGCGTTTAGTCGTTCGAAGTAAATTAACGGCTTCTTCCATCCGCTGGTATTCAATGTAATCCTGTGGATTTATGCTTGTCAACATTTTGAAGTATTGGCCAACATAATCTTCCGAAACATTGGCCACGTTGGCCAGAACCTTGTTGGAAAGATCTCCGCTTAAATTTTCCTTGATATAATTGAAGATATTGATCAGGCGGGGATCTTTGAAATAAGTGATGTTGGTAGCCAACTGTTCTACGAAGAGCTTTTTAATGATGATGTACCGGATGACCTCTACAACCAGTTGGTCCGTTTTCAGTTTGACGACTCGGTTCTTTCCTGGAAGTGTAGATAGGTTTTCCTTCAGGATCTGCTTAATGATATAATTGATCCCATCATTCTTTATAATAAAAGAGTCAATATCGAGGGAAGCAAAGAAGTTAACAGAATTGAAGACTTTGGCTTCAAAAGTGACATAACTAAAGGACTCCTTGGCTATACTTGTATGTTCATCCCCATGGGTTTGGATGTACAGTTCCTTCTTGGAGATAAACTCCTCGTTATTAAGAGAAACCAAGGGATCAGCTCCATAAGTGAGCCTCACATTTTTCCCTCCGGGGATGAATAATGTATCTCCGGGATGAGCCACTTTTTCCTTTCCCTCTTTGCCAAAGCTAACCTGCCCAGCATTAACAAGGATTACAGCATTTTCAACATCATAGTAATTGTCAATTGTAACAGGCTGAACAATATTGATGTCCTTGGCCTTAATAAACCGGACCCCGAGTGATTCAATGATCTTATTGTAATCTTCCATAAGTCTTATTGAAGGTCAATGGGGAAAAAGTCCATTGTCCAACTATTTCTTAGACAAATCTAACCAGTAAGGGACGGAAAATGAAGAAATTTGGAATTATTTTTTGGACTTTTACAAGAAAACTGGACCCGGACTATTTGAGTAAATCCCTTGAGATCACAATTTTTTGAATTTCAGAAGTTCCTTCATAGATCTGGGTGATCTTAGCATCGCGCATCAATCTTTCCACATGAAACTCCTTCACATAGCCATATCCACCATGGATTTGTACCGCCTCTACTGTGGTATCCATGGCTACCTGGGATGCAAAAAGCTTTGCCATGGCGCTGGCACGGCTAAAATCTTGTTTTTGGTCCTTAAGTCTGGCTGCTTGCAAGCATAATAGTCGGGCTGCCTCTATGTTGGTTGCCATGTCAGCCAGCTTGAATTGGATGGCCTGATGTTTGGATATTTCAACTCCAAATGTTTTCCTTTCTTTGGAATATTTTAAGGCAAGTTCAAATGCTCCTGAGGCAATGCCTAAGGCTTGAGAGGCTATTCCAATCCTGCCACCATCCAGTACTTTCATGGCAAGGTTGAATCCAAATCCGTCTTCACCAATTCGATTTTCTTTAGGGACCCTGACATCATTAAACATCAAAGCATGAGTATCGGAGGCACGTATCCCTAATTTTTTCTCCTTTTTACCAACCACAAATCCGTCCAGACCTTTTTCTACAACAAACGCATTGATGCCATGATGTCCTTTTTCCTTATGGGTTTGAGCAAACACGATACAAACACTGGATGAATTTCCGCTAGTGATCCAGTTTTTATTCCCGTTGATAAGATAATGATCACCCATATCTTCCGCCGTAGTATGTTGGGATGTAGCATCTGATCCTGCTTCAGGTTCGCTTAAGCAAAAAGCTCCTATCATTTTTCCCCGGGCAAGGGGTACAAGATACTTTTGCTTCTGCTCCTCTGTCCCGAACATTTCAAGTGCCCAGCAAACAAGTGAATTGTTCACTGACATGACAACCGAGCAGGATGCATCAATTTTTGAAATTTCTTCCATAGCCAGCACATATGAAACGGCATCCATCCCACCACCTCCATATTTGGGATCGACCATCATTCCTAAAAAACCGAGTTCTCCTAGTTTGCGTATTTGTTCTTTAGGGAATTCCTCTTTTTCGTCCCGTTCTATGACCCCCGGGAGGAGCTCTTTCTGTGCAAATTCGCGTGCAGCATCTCTAACCGCCAGCTGCTCTTCTGTTAAACTGTAATTCATGAAATCAACAAAAAATATGGTTGAAAAACAGTCACGAAATTACAGGTATTCTTTGAATTCAGGATGACTTCAAAACCACAAATACCAGTTGAACACGTAGAAACTGTTAGTCACGGCTACCCATATACACCATGATGTAGTATAGGAGCGTTACCAGCGATGATACGGCAGCAACAACATAAGTCATGGCAGCCCACTTCAAGGCATCTTTTGCCATGGCATGTTCTTGTGAAGTAACTACATTGTTGGTACTAATCCATGCCAGAGCTCTCTTGCTGGCATCAAATTCTACAGGAAGAGTAACAAAGGCAAACAAGGTGAATACCATATATGCCGCTATAATAATTAACAGAATCTGTTGGAAGGGAAAAGCGGAGTACAAAAACATGCCACCAAAAAGCATGGCAATAAAGAGGAAATTCATAATACGACCACTTATGTTCTGAAGCGGTACCAGAGCTGTACGTAGCTGCAGCATGCTATAGGCTGTGGCATGCTGAACAGCATGGCCACATTCATGCGCCGCCACAGAGGCAGAGGACACAGACGTCCCATGATACACTTCTTCACTTAGATTGACTGTCTTGGTAGCAGGATTGTAATGGTCCGTTAAACGGCCGGTTACACAGGTCACTTTTACATCATAAATACGGTGATCTGAAAGCATTTTTTGAGCTACTTCCTGTCCGGACATGCCGGATGAAAGAACCATTTTACCATATTTTTTAAACTTTGATTTTAACCTGCTATTTACAGCAAAGCTGATGATAGCAAAAACGATGAATATTACTAGTAACATTTTATTTTTTGTTTATTCCTTTATTTCCTTATTACGATGTCGATAGGGTAAAGTTAGGATAAAGCTCAGACCACCGAAAAACATAACTGACAAAGTCTGCGAAGTATGAACCAAGGTGGCAAAGAATAAACCGTCTTTCTCAGATACCCCATAGGTAAGCAGTACAGCGCTCACCAGGAAATGATATGTGCCAAATCCGCCTTGCACCGGGGCCGACATGCCAAGTCCACCCATAATCAGGATCGACAGACCGGCCATAAGGCCAAGATTCTCGGTACTTTCGGTAGCGAAAAAGATCACATAGGCCATCAAATAGTAGAGTAGCCAAATGAAGATGGTTGACAACCAAAACCCTCGCCGGTTCTCCAATTTTTTAATGGACGTTAAGCCATCCGACATTTCCCTAAAGAACGATCGCAACTTAAAGTAGAAAGGTTTACGCTTAATACGCTCCCAATACCACCATAAGCTGTAAGCAAGGATGGCAAGAATCAAACCAACCAGAACCAGAGCAAAAAATCGTTCATGTGTCAAGTCAATTTTATCAGACCGTTCATTAAAAAAATCAATAAAAAAAGAGGACAATCGATCGAATTCAAGAGCCAGGCCCGTAAAAACGATGGTAAGAAGGCCTAAAAAATCAAAAATTCTTTCTGCCACAACTGAGCCAATTGAAGCTGACATATTGACATTATCTACTCTTTTGAGCACTCCACAACGGGTCAATTCACCCAGGCGTGGGGCGACAAGGTTAGCCAGGTAGCCGATCATAACGGCCATGAAGGTTCGATAGGTCCGAAGATTCTTATAGCCCAGGGGTTTTAGCATCAGGTTCCATCTGTAAGCCCTTAGTATATGACTGATGATGGAAAGAAATATCGATAAAAACACCCACGAATAACGCACATTTTTAAATCGACTGATCATATCCTTCATGTCCCAATCCCTGAACAGGAAATACAGAAGACTCACGGCGATGATCAAGCCGGCAAGGTACTTTAAGATTGAAGTTACTTTTTTGGCCAAGGGTTTCAGGAGGCTATTCGATTTTCGGCATCAGGGAAAACAAGTCTTGGGATATGGTCCACGGCTTCTTCTTTATTCAGGGCAGCATAAGATATAACTATGACGATATCCCCAACTTCGGCAAGACGGGCTGCAGGCCCATTGATACAGACCTGTCCACCACCACGTTTGCCTTTGATTACATAAGTTTCAAATCGCTCACCATTATTTATATTAACTACCTGTACCTTCTCGTACTCAATGAGGTCAGCTTCGTCCATCAGATCTTCGTCCAGGGAAATACTACCTACATAGTGCAGTTCAGCCGGTGTAACTTTAGCCCTGTGTATTTTTGACTTCATTACCTCAATCCACATATTTTTCAATGATTCTGCCTGATTATAATATTATCAATCAATCTAATTTCACCAATCTGGCAAGCAGCGCACAAAGCTAATGTTTCTTGCTGATTTAAATGATTGACCGGTTCTAGATTCTCGGTTTCCACAATATCGAAATATTCTACTCGAACGTTTGTTGAGGAGGCCATCATCTCATGAAATTTGTTTTTTGCTGTTGCTAATGTTCCCCCGGTGGTGAGTATATGACCCGCTGATGAAAGGGCCTTGTACATGATAGGGGCCTGTTTTCGCGGCTCATCAGCTAGCCTGCGATTTCGGGAGGAGCAGGCCAGCCCGTCCTTTTCCCTTACAGTGGGTACCATTTCAACTTCTATAGGGAAGAAAAATTCTTTTTGCAGCCATTTAATCAAACTAAATTGCTGAAGGTCTTTTTGACCAAAAAATGCTTTTTGTGGTGCTGTGATATTGAACAGTTTGAAGATAACCAGAGCAACTCCACTAAAGTGCCCCGGCCGGTGTATTCCTTCCATTTGGTTGTTATATCGATCCGGAATGTTGAACTGACTTGTTCCGTATGGAAAAATTTCTTTTGTAGAAGGAGTGAATGCTATATTACATCCTGCCTTTTTCAATAGGCTGAGATCCTCCTCCAAAGAAATGGGATAATTCTCCAGATCATTTGGATTATTAAATTGGGCTGGATTCACAAAAATGGTTGCCATAGTAACATCACATTCACGCTTAGACGAATCGATGAGGGCCAGATGTCCGGCGTGTAGAGCACCCATGGTGGGGACCAGGCCAATGGACAGAGCTTGGCTCCTTTTCTTTTCCAGGGACTTACGTAAATCGTCTATGGCTGTGAAGATTTCCAATAATTTCGGTGGAATTTCCGAAGGGCAAAACTACGTTTTTAAAAGCGAATTCATTGATTAGACCATAAAAAAGCACTACCTTTGTCCGGCCATTATTTTGGCTGAATTTTAAAAAAATAGATATATGTCGAAACTTCGAATATTGTATGTGGCCAATGAGATCAATCCATTTTTACAGACCTCAGAGGTGGCTGATTTTGTGCGCCTGTTACCTCAGGCAATGCAGGAAAAAGGGATGGAAATCAGAATTCTCGTACCACGTTTTGGTTTGATCAATGAGCGGAAGAATAGATTACACGAAGTAGTAAGACTTTCCGGCATTAATATCGCCGTTGGGGACGAGGAGAAGCCTTTGGTGATTAAAGTGGCTTCCATTCCCAATGCTAAACTCCAGGTGTATTTTATTGATAACGAAGATTATTTTCATCGTAAATCAGTTTTCCATGACCAGGATGAGAAATTTTATGAAGATAATGATGAGCGGGCAATTTTCTTCTGTAAAGGGGTTATTGAAACTGTAAAAAAATTAGGATGGGCTCCGGACATTGTGCACTGCAATGACTGGATGACCAGCCTCGTTCCTTTGTATATAAAAACAACATATAAAAACGATCCTATCTTCAAGGATGCCAAAACCGTTTTTACTGTTTATGACAATAAGTTTAACTATAAATTCAAGCAAGATCTCCTAGATAAGGTAAAGATGATCGATATTGAAGACGATATGTTGTCAACCCTTAGCAGTGCTGATTATGAAGGATTTTTAAAAATTGGTATGAATTATTCAGACGCTGTAATCAAAGCTGAAGAAGGATTGAATGATAGTCTTAAGGCATTATTTCAGGATTTAGAAGAAAAAATTAAGGTTGATACCATTGAGAAGGATGAGCACCTGACAGACTCTTACTTCGAATTATATAATGAACTTGTGGGCTAGGAGAGTTGGTTGGGCGGCGCTCGCTGCCTTGCCTATGGTATGTTTTAATTCGTGTGAGGATCCAGGGAGTATTGGCCTCAATGTAGATCCTCAGGCTAATAACATTGGTTCTTTTTTTAAAGAACTGGACTTGCCTACCAGTGTGGTTCAATTTAATCCCAGAAGGACAACTGAGGCTAATTCAATACAGGCGGGAAAGTATCTAAGTCTGGATTTTGGGACGATCACCTCGCGTTCTTATACTCAGTTGGCTGTTGTCAATGTTCCCAGTATTTCAGATACTGCAGTTTTTACCGGCTTTGATCTTTCCTTGCAATTTGATAATGTAATCGGTCAGCCACTGCTGTCGGGAGAAGACCAGGAAATTTTGATTTATCAATTGGCCACTGACTTGGATACTCTGGGTGATTATACAAGACTCTCTGATGCAGACCTTATGCCTTCACCGTTGGGATCAATTATTTTTGCTCCCAGTCTGAATGATACCTTACAGACCGATTCATTATATACCGTGCCACTGGATGATGTGTTTGGGGCAGATCTTTTTGAAAAATTAAAAAATGGAGATAACATCTTTGACTCCAATAAAGCATTTAATGACTATATACATGGTCTGGCCTTCCTTCCGGGAGTGAATGCAAAGGTGATTTTTCAATTTAATATTCTCACCTTGCGTTTGAATATTCATTACAATGAATACAATAGCGACGGCACACCAGTCGATCGTTTTTATTCCATGGGAATCGGTCCTATAAACTTCTATCATATTGATGCCGATGCATCCACTACACCAATCAGTAATTTGCAAGCCAACAATACAGACTTTTTTCCTCCAAATGACATGCGATATCTTCAATATGGAACACTCATCGCATTAAAAATTGATCTTAGTCCATTTTTTGGCTTATCCGATACCATACAAAATCTGGTCATCAATAAGGCAGAGGTTGACGTTGGACCGTTAGAACCTTTTTCGGAGAACATGAATCCACCAGATGTGCTCAATGCTTATTTCACTGATGCGAGCAACCAATGGCCAATTGTGGTCGATACTTCTTCTAGATACAATCCGGCAGAAGTAGGAAGGTTTCATGTTATGCTCCAGCGTGATGATGGGTTGGTCCAGCCCGGCTCTTATTCTTTTCCACAGAGCATCACCTATGATGATAATGATCGGATGTATCACATATCTATGTCATTTTTTCTTCAGGCTTTGACTTCTGGAAAATTCCACAATCCTTCCAGCCCATATATTGAAGAGCAAGGGAAGCTATATCTCTTTGGTGGTACTGATGTCATATTACCTCAAAAAAGGAATAGTCATAAACTAACCTCCGGATTTGTTGTTTCAAAAAGCAACATTAAATTAAACTTGCATTATAGTATCCCGCAGCAATCAAACTCCGGGAACTAAAGGATTATCTTTAACCAAGTAAACATGTGTGGTATCGTAGCATATGTAGGACACCAAGAGGCTGCTCCTATTATTATAAATGGCCTGAAAAGGTTAGAATATCGTGGTTATGACAGTGCAGGGATTGGTGTACTCAATGGGGGTCTGACCGTATATAAAAAGCAGGGGAAAGTCAGTGACCTGGAAAAGACGCTGAAAGAGGCCTCTCTGGAAAGCTGCGTAGGAATAGGACATACCCGATGGGCTACTCATGGTGAACCTAATGATGTCAACGCCCATCCGCATTGCTCCCAGTCAGGTGAGTTGGCTATCATACACAACGGGATCATTGAAAACTATGCCACACTCAGGAAAGACCTGGAATCAAAAGGATATCGGTTTGTTAGCCAAACTGACACTGAGGTCCTGGTTAATTTCATTGAAGATATAAAAAATAACCAGGGTTGTAGTTTGCTTGAGGCATTGAGGCAGGCCTTAAATTCAGTGGTGGGGGCCTATGCCATTGTGCTTTTATCTGAAAAGCATCCTGACCAATTGGTGGCAGCCAGGAAAGGGAGCCCACTGGTGGTGGGAATTGGTAAAGGAGAACATTTTTTTGCCTCCGATGCTACTCCTATAATTGAGTACACCAAAGAAGTGGTCTATTTGAATGATTATGAAATAGCCCTAATACAGGATGGTCAATTGACCATCAGTGATACTTCTAATATGCAAAAAACGCCTTATATCCAGACCCTTGACCTTGAGCTGGAAGCCATTGAAAAGGGCGGTTATGAGCATTTCATGCTTAAAGAAATATTTGAACAACCACGTTCCATAAGTGATTGTATGAGGGGAAGGTTGAATGCTGTTGAAGGCCGTTTGGTGCTCGGAGGAATCAGGGAGTATTCCAATAAGCTCATCAATGCCGATCGTATTCTTATTGTGGCTTGTGGCACTTCCTGGCATGCCGGTTTGGTCTCTGAGTACTTCATTGAAGAGTATTGCAGAATCCCTGTTGAGGTGGAGTATGCTTCTGAATTCCGCTATCGCAACCCTGTGATCAATGAAGGGGATGTGGTGTTTGCTATCTCACAGTCAGGTGAGACGGCTGATACCCTGGCAGCCATTGAAGCGGCAAAAGCTAAAGGAGCCGTTATTTTTGGTCTATGCAATGTGGTGGGGTCTTCTATTTCACGGGTTAGCCATGAAGGGGCCTATACCCATGCCGGACCGGAGATTGGGGTGGCAAGCACGAAGGCGTTTACCGCCCAGCTTACTGTGATGTATATGATTGCTCTGCGTGTTGCTCATCGGAGAGGAACAATCTCTGAAACACGATATAGAGAATTACTTTTTGAACTGGAAAGTATCCCTAAAAAAGTAGATCAGGTGCTTGCATCTAATGAATTTATTAAATCCATGGCCATGAAATTCAAGGATGCCAGGAACTTCCTTTACCTTGGAAGAGGGTATAACTTTCCTGTGGCACTGGAGGGAGCTCTGAAGCTGAAAGAGATCTCCTATATACATGCCGAAGGCTATCCGGCAGCAGAAATGAAGCATGGCCCAATTGCATTGATTGATGAAGAAATGCCAGTGGTGGTGATTGCTACTAAAGATAGCTCTCATGATAAAATTGTGAGCAATATTCAGGAAGTAAAAGCTCGCAAGGGTAGAGTGATCGCCATTGTGACAAAAGGGGATACTACGATCTCTTCCATGATCGATCATGTGATTGAAGTACCTGACACAGAAGAATCGCTTATGCCTCTGATTTCTGTGGTGCCGTTACAACTTCTCTCTTATCATATGGCTGTGATCAGGGGTTGCAATGTGGATCAACCAAGAAATTTGGCTAAGTCGGTGACCGTTGAATAGGTCAGTGCGTTCTATTTTAGGCGCTGGGCTAAAGTGATGATTTTTAAAAATACCTGCATTTTATTGAAACAGATGAGCTTTTAAACTTCGAGTTGTATAAGAATTTGCATTGGCATTGTTGTGACAGATTGAATAAATTTTGGCCAAAATTCATATACCTCTGATCAATTTTATACGTTATATTGAACGCTGTTTTGAAGAATGATTACTTGCATATGAATAGAGTGAAGTTTTCCTGCCTGCTAACTCTATTGTTTTTCTGGTCTGTCGTCTATGCACAAGATGGCGATGCAGACGAGGACAGGTTCTATACAATCTCAACTCCACTCACTGTTGATCTAAAAAAAACGGATGAGGAACTGGTTGCTCCAAAGAAAAAGAAAAGGAAGAAGAATGTTTTTTATGGGATTAAAACGAAAAGAGGATTTGCTAAAAAGGGTTCGGGTCCCGGAGAAGAGTTGATATTCTTTCACTATCTGAAACGGTACCAACCTCCCGATCCTTATGTAAGAGACATTTATTGGTATGATTTTCAGCGTAAGCAGATCCGGAAGACAAAAAAATTCGACCCGTCTAAAGGAGTGTTGTTACATGGTCCTTTTCTCCGGAAAAAAGGCGACCAGATCATTGAAGAAGGCATTTTTTATGTGGGCACTAAACATGGTCGCTGGGTTAAGAGAGATAAAAACGATATCTTGTTGGATAAGGAATATTATTATAAAGGCTGGCCAAAAATGTCACAGGTTCGGTACTACGATCGTGAGCGGACTAAGATCAAGGAGATTATTCCTATTGAATATGGGTTGAAAGAAGGCTACTACTATTATTTTTATGAAAACGGCACCATCGCTGTTTCAGGTGAATTCAAATATGATCATAAGGTTGGCAAATGGTCTGAATTTTATCCAAACCGCCGGGGAAGGAAAAAGGTGGAGATTCAATACCGGATCAATCCTGACGATGACCATTTTCAATCCTATGTCATCCGGGAGTGGAATTCAAAAGGTAAGGTAATATACGACCACAACCGGGCACAACAAATGCTGAACTAAACAACTAATCCACCTCCTCATAGTCAATATAATCTCCACCCTTAAACTCTTGCTTTTTTCTTGGATCCCTGGGAGAATAATCTATACTCACATTACCGCCCTTAGGTTTCGTTCTTCCATTTGGTGGATGATCGCCTTGTGGATTGTTTCTTCCCATTAGCGTTCGCATCAGCATCGTCACGCCTCTCAGGAAGATATATACCAGAAAAAATAAGGCAAGTAAGCGTAACATCGATTTATTTACTCAGGTAAAGATTCCGCTCGGAATAAATATTCATAAAATAATCATCCATAAGATCATCTATGAAATAAATGGATTCACCGGTTGACTTCATTTCCGGACCCAGGGTCTTATTAACATTGGGAAATTTTTCAAAGGAGAACACAGGTTCTTTAATAGCATATCCCTTTTTTTGAGGTTTAAAGGTATAATCTTTTAGCATTTTATCCCCCAGCATGATCTTTGTTGCATAATTCACATAAGGCTCCTGGTACGCCTTGCATATAAACGGAACAGTGCGCGACGCCCTTGGGTTCGCCTCAATAACATACACTCTGTCATTCTTTATGGCAAATTGAATATTGATCAGGCCAACGGTTTTGAGGGCCAAAGCAATTTTTTTAGTGTAGGCTTCCATTTGCTGAATCACAAAATCGCCCAGGTTGTAAGGCGGGAGTACGGCATAGGAGTCTCCGGAATGTATTCCTGCCGGCTCGATATGCTGCATAATTCCAATGATGTACACATCTTGGCCATCAGATATAGCATCGGCTTCTGCCTCAATCGCCCCATCAAGGAAATGATCTAGCAGCACTTTATTGCCTGGGATCTTCTCCATAATGTCAATGATGTGCTCTTCCAGTTCTTTCTCGTTGATCACAATCTTCATGCTTTGGCCACCAAGGACATACGAAGGCCTGACCAAAAGAGGGAATCCGATTTCTTTACACAGCTCAAGGGCCTGTTCCGCATCTTCAACTACGCCAAATTCCGGGTACGGAATGTCGTTTTCTTTCAGTAAGGTTGAAAAGCTACCCCTGTCTTCTGCAAGGTCTAATGCCTCAAAGGCCGTGCCTATGATTTTAATCCCATATTTTTCAAGTTTTTCGGCGAGCTTAAGGGCGGTTTGGCCACCAAACTGAACAATGACTCCCTCCGGTTTTTCATGATCGATGATTTCATAAATATGCTCCCAGAAAACCGGCTCAAAGTAGAGCTTGTCTGCCACGTCGAAATCAGTGGATACCGTTTCTGGGTTGCAGTTGATCATGATGGTTTCATAACCCAGCTCCCTGGAGGCCAGAACCCCGTGTACACAGGAATAATCGAATTCAATTCCTTGTCCAATCCTATTCGGACCTGAACCTAAAACCACAATTTTTTTTCGATCCGTTGCAACAGATTCATTTTCCTTATCGAAAGTGGAGTAATAATAGGGCGTGCTGGCTCCAAACTCAGCAGCACACGTGTCGACGAGCTTGTATACCCTATTGACTCCAAGAGTCTTCCTTTTTTTATAGACCTCCGACTCCCAACAATTCAAAAGATGTCCCAATTGGCGGTCTGCATAACCTTTCTGTTTTGCTGTCCTCAGCAGGGTCTCAGGGATGGTCTCCAGATCATATTGTTCAATCTCTTTTTCCAATACCACGAGCTCTTCAATCTGGTTAAGGAACCACAAGTCAATTTTGGTCAACTTATGGATAGTAGATGGTGTGATGCCCAGCTTAAAAGCATCATACACATGAAACAAACGGTTCCAGCTCGGATGTTCAAGGCTTTCCAGAATGGTTTGCTGGTCTTTCATTTCACGGCCATCTGCACCCAGACCATTGCGTTTTATCTCAAGCGATTGACATGCTTTTTGCAGGGCTTCCTGGAAATTCCGGCCAATACCCATTACTTCTCCCACTGATTTCATCTGCAATCCCAGGTGCCGGTCAGACCCTTCGAACTTGTCAAAATTCCATCTCGGGATTTTAACAATAACATAGTCCAGCGCCGGCTCAAAATAGGCAGAGGTATTCTTAGTAATCTGGTTCTCAAGTTCATCCAGATTATAACCAATGGCCAGCTTGGCGGCTATTTTGGCAATAGGATATCCTGTGGCTTTAGATGCCAGGGCAGATGAGCGAGATACCCTGGGGTTGATCTCAATAGCAATAATTTCATCATTATCAGGGTTAACGGCAAATTGAACATTGCATCCTCCGGCAAACTGTCCTATACCATTCATCATCCTTTTGGCCAGGTCCCTCATCTCCTGGTAAACGGTATCAGGTAGTGTCATGGCAGGCGCTACGGTGACCGAATCCCCTGTATGGACACCCATGGGGTCGAAATTCTCAATAGAGCAAATGATAATAATGTTACCCTCATGGTCTCGAAGTAACTCAAGTTCATATTCTTTCCATCCCAAAATGCTTTGTTCGATCAGTACTTCATGGATGGGTGAAGCGTGCAATCCATTGGACAGCGCTTGTTCAAATTGCTCCGGCTCATGGATGAACCCACTTCCAGTACCCCCCAGGGTAAAAGAAGCCCGAATAACCAATGGGAATCCAATTTCCTGTGCAATTTCTTTACCCTGGAGAAAAGAGGTGGCAATTTGCCCCTGGCATACATTCACCTCAAGTTCATGCATTTTCAGACGGAATTTTTCCCGATCTTCAGTAGTTTGTATTGCATTGATATCAACTCCAATGATCTGTACATCAAATATTTCCCAAATCCCCGCATTTTGGCATTCAATAGCCAGGTTTAACGCAGTTTGGCCTCCCATCGTTGGAAGCACAGCATCGATCTCGTGCTTTTTTAATATTTCGATGATTGATTTTTTGGTCAACGGCTTCAAATAGACATTGTCTGCCGTAACCTTATCAGTCATAATGGTTGCTGGATTGGAATTGATCAGGGTAACTTCAATACCTTCTTCACGGAGAGAACGAGATGCCTGGGAGCCCGAATAATCAAATTCGCAAGCCTGGCCGATTATTATTGGTCCGCTCCCAATAATCAGCACGGACTTGATACGCTTATCTCTTGGCATTAGGAGTGCTAGGGTTGTGGTTTCATTTAGGCATAAATTAGCGCAAAGTTAGAGCATACTAATGGTATAAGTTGGTTAAAAATGAAAAATTAACTCCTCAGATTTCAATATTCAAGGGTTTTCTATCAGTCTGTAGTCCAGTACCATTTAAGTACAAAAAGGCCTGCCTCATGTTATTTTCACGTCATCCTGAAAAGCGCAACGAGATTCAGGGTCTGTAATGTATAGAAGAATTCATGCTTTGTCTTAAGATTACCTTCAGTGATCTCATTGGGTAATACTGTCACAAGATAAAGCCTCATTTCATTCGGTTTTCTTTCGTGCAACAGCCATTGAAGTAAGCTTCTGCCTGTTGCTTCAAAAGAAAAACCGCCCGTTTGGGCGGCTTTTGCTTGCAGAGGAGGAGGGATTCGAACCCCCGGTGCCTCGCGGCACAACGGTTTTCAAGACCGCCGCATTCGACCACTCTGCCACTCCTCTGTATTAATAATACCTGAGTTTCTCAGATAATTATAGCCATCAATACTTTTGAAAAATAGTTCTCTTCGATACGCCTGAGATTTGGTCTCAAACTCTTCGAAGTAAAATACTTCCCAGGGTCGTCTTGCTTTAGTAGATCGAACTCCGCCAGCATTATGCCTTTTTAATCGATTTACTATATCCTTAGAATGCCCATAATAGTAGGTCCCATCCTTTTGACTCTGCAAGATATATGTCTTATACATTCTACAAATGAAACAATCTTTTTTGTTTCAAAACCGCCGCATTTCCCCAAGGGATCCCTACGGGGCGACCACTCTGCTCCAAAGGAGTCCTAAGGACCAGCCCTCTGTCTAAACAGATTGCAAAAATAGCAGTTACGATTATCGAACCAAGTGTACGAGTATATAAATTCGACTACAGACTCTCCAACATCGGATGGTTGCGTTTGTCTTTGGTCAGTTGGATCGATTGGTGAATACTCGTATTCAATTCATAACATACTAGAAGTATAACCGCAAGGATCCACACCCAAATCATAAATGCCAGCATAACACCAATTGAGCCATACAATTTATTGTAGGTTCCAAAATTGGCTATATAATATGAAAATAGATAAGATGCCATGAGACTAAGGATAGTGGCAAAGAATGAACCATAAGAAAAGAACTTCCAATTTTGATGAACCTCTGATCCAAAATAGAATAAACATGAAATGGCTATCCAAAATACAATAAAGAGAACAACGAACCTAAGTAGTAACAGCGCATAAACTGTCAAATTATCCACATCGATGGGTGAGCTTTCAACCAAATAATCGACCAGCAACTGCCCAGCGACCAACAACACAATGGCCGCAATCAGAACAAAAGCAAGCATGAAAGTAAGCCCTACAGCGATAAGCCGGTTTTGAAAATAAGTACGACAATGTTCCATTTTGTAACGGCTGTTGAAAGCGGTAATCAAGGCCATGGTGCCGTTGGTTGCCAGGAATAGGGAAAGAAAAAACCCAAAGGTCAAGAGGTCGCCGCGTGACTTGCTAATGATCTCAAATGTTGTGGCTTCAATGACCGTGAACATGCTTTCAGGCATCATAGAGCCAATAAATTTCATTATGCTGGCATTGTCCACTTCAGGGATAAAATTGTGGATGTAAGGAATCAGGGTAAACAAGAACAAAATGGCCGGAAAAATTGCCACACTGAAACTGAAAGCCACCATGTTGGCCCTTTCCAGAATCTCATTCTTCATCAACTTTTCAAGAAAGGTCTTAAGAATGAAATAGAGCGAAATTTTGTCTCCTCTGAAACGAATGTTCTTCAGGAACTCGATCAGCCGGACATATAGTCGAATGGAATATAATATTTTACTGATCTTCTCATTCATTAAAAAATGGAGCTAGTAAGTCAGTCATTTTGGTAGGCGCCTTCTCAGGCTTGCCTGTATGCTTGTTAACAAATGCCAAAGTTGTTTCACCCGAATGGATCAATACCTCGGCTTCATTAAATATGCGGTATTCAAACTTAATCCTCGTGGATGGCATCTCTACAACGCGAACTTCAATGTTAAGCTCTTCATCGTATTTCGCAGGCTTGTGAAAAACCGACTTGCTATTAAGCACGGGCATCATCAATCCTGAATCTTCCAGTTCACGATAAGTCATACCGAGCTGTCGAAGCGCTTCGACCCGACCCACCTCATAGTAGGTGGCGTAGTTACCGTAATAAGCATATCGCATTTGATCGGTCTCCGAATACCTTACTCTTAAGGATGTCTTACTGATATACATTTTATTTTTTAAACAAGCGGGCCTTCCGCTGTTCAATGGATAACTGTCTTTGATATTTGCTGGCATTGATAAGGTGTTGGGTTAGGCTGGCGGTAAAGTTATGATAACCAGAAAAATCTTCCTTAGCACACATATACAAATAATTATTCGAATCCGGATGTAGAACGGCATCAATCGAATGAATCGAAGGCATATTAATAGGTCCTGGGGGCAAACCAGTATGCTTATAGGTATTGTATGGCGAATCTACCTCCTTATGTACGTTTAATACACGTTTGGTATTGAAATCTCCCGAGGCGAAAACCAGTGTAGGATCAGCTTGTAAGGGGATATTTCGCTTAAGCCTGTTTAGGTAGAGACCGGCAATTACAGGACTTTCATCTGAAATGACCGTTTCGGCTTGTACAATGGACGCCAGGGTACTTACCTCGAACCGAGTAAGTCCTATCGTCTTTGCGGCATTAGAACGATCTTCATTCCAAAAACGATGATATTCCTGGTTCATCTTCTTCACCAATCCTTCGGGTGATATGGTGGAGTACACCTGGTATGAATTAGGGATGAACATGGAAATAATGTTATCCTTATTGAAATGTTCATCGTTGTTTTTAATGAAACTTTCCAGGGCTGAAGCAAAGGCCTCAGGCGTCATGCTTAAGTTACGTGTGACTGGCTCGTACAGTTCATCAACCAGCCGCGCATGGGAGAATCGAATATAAACAGGAACCTGGTTACCCGATCTTAACATTTTGACAGCATCCACATTATTCATATCGCTCTTGATCTTGTACGTTCCCGGTTTTATGGCTTTTTGATAACCCATCAGTTTGGCAATAAAACTAAACGATACCGGATCGTTTACAATATGACGATAGAAGAGTGTATCTTGCACCGAACGAAAGGTGGCTTCGGCGGGAATAACGATTATGGCAGGGTCCTTGTCAACCTGCAGGTTTGGAGTTCGTGTGATTTGAAAAACATACAATGTAAAAGTTGAAAGGGCTATGGAAAATACCACAATTCCAATCAAATAAGACTTTTTGAAGGTCATAAAACTGCTTATCTTCTGAATCCTTGCAAAGTTGGTATGGTAAGCGGCATTTTTGCAACATAATTCCCATGAAAGCTCAATTCCTTCACCTGCACCCCCAATCCCCGGAATCCCGGAAAATAGCAAAGATAATTACTGTACTTCAAAATGGAGGGCTCGTCATTTATCCTACGGATTCTGTTTATGGTGTAGGATGCGATCTGTTTAATAAGAAGGCCGTTGCCCGGCTTCTGGGATTGATCAAAGTGAAACCAAAAGAGATCAATCTTTCTTTTATATGCCATAGTCTAAGCGAAGTATCATTGTATGCCAGGCATATCAGCACTCCGGTGTATAAAGTGATGAAAAAAGCTCTTCCAGGCCCATATACTTTTATCCTGAAGTCAAGTAGCCGGGTACCCAGGATACTTGGAGTGAATAAAAAAACTGTGGGAATCAGGATTCCGGATAACAACATCCCTTTGAGTATTGTACGCGAATTAGGCAATCCAATCATATCAGCTTCTATCAAAGATGAAGATAAGGTTATCGAATATAGCACCGATCCGGAACTCATTTATGATCGCTTTAAAGACCAGGTAGATAGTGTGATACATGGCGGAATGGGCGGTCTGGTACCAACCACCATTCTTGAATGTATTGATCTGGAAGTGAGAATTGTTCGGTCAGGTGCCGGAAAGTTGGAATCTATCCTGTGAATAATGATTGTAATGAGTAGTCAATATTTTCCTACGGTCGGATACATGTCCATGTTCCTGAGGAATGAACAGGTGTTTCTAGAGAAGTGGGAAAATTATAATAAACAGTCCTATCGCAACCGGTGCCGTATCATGACATCGCAGGGCGTGATTTCTTTGTCGGTCCCAGTACAAAAGAAAAAGACCAAATTACGTATCAGTGAGGTCAACATTGACTATGGTCAGAAATGGGTTAATCAACATCTCCGGACGATCCGGTCAGCCTATGGAAAGGCTCCCTTTTTTGAGTTTTACTGGACCGAGATTCATCGAATCCTTTCAACGGGAACAACAAATCTTTTTGACTTGAACACCAAAATACTGACACAATGTCTGACATGGCTCGACTATTCCGATTCTATTTGTTGTACTGAAGGATATTTTCCCAGCACAAAACAGCCAGCATGGGATTTGAGGGATGTAATACATCCAAAAAAACACTACCTAACACAGATCTCATTTTGTCCACAATCATATACTCAGGTTTTTGGCAATAATTTTGTAGAGGAACTAAGTATCCTCGACCTTCTCTTTTGTGAGGGACCAGGAGCCAGACAGGTAATATTAAATGGAATAATGGTCTGAACGGTTATCATTCATCAAGTGTTTATCATTCAAATAAGTTGGTAATTTGGGATAATCGGTTAGATTTACATCAGTTTCAGTGGGATTAGATGGAAGCGAAGTTTTCAAATAGAGTAAAGGAAGTTATCTCTTTAAGTAGGGAAGAGGCTTTACGCCTTGGCCATGACTACATTGGCACAGAACACTTACTGCTGGGTATGATACGTGAAGGCGAAGGAGTGGCGATTGAATTGTTGAAGAAACTTGGAGTTTCCCTTGATGAACTTAGAGATTCAATTGAAAATGCAACCAAGAGTACTATCACTGACAACGTCAAAAAACTTACCAATATACCTTTGACCAGGCAAAGTGAAAAAGTACTGAAGATTACTTACCTTGAAGCAAAGATCTTTAAAAGTCAATTGATTGGTACCGAGCATCTCCTTCTTTCCATTTTGAGGGATGAGAACAATTTGGGATCCAAGGTATTGGAAAAGCTGGATGTCAGTTATGATGTGGTAAAAGAAATGCTTGAGTACCAAACAGAGAATCCTATGGCTTCTTCGGAAACTGAGGATGATGACGAAGAATCGTCAAAAATGTTTGGTGGCAGTAGTCAGGGTTCTTCCAAAGAATCCAGCATGCGCAGTAGTGAGAAGTCCAGGACACCCGTACTGGATAATTTTGGCCGGGACCTCAGAAAATTGGCTGAAGAAAACAAAATGGACCCGATTGTGGGACGGGATAAGGAAATAGAAAGGGTGGCTCAGGTGTTGTCAAGAAGGAAAAAGAATAATCCAATCCTGATTGGTGAACCAGGCGTAGGTAAAACAGCCATTGCTGAAGGGCTGGCCTTGCGAATTGTTCAGAAAAAAGTGTCCCGGGTATTATTTGACAAACGAGTAGTGACCCTCGATCTAGCCTCGCTGGTGGCCGGTACTAAATACCGGGGTCAGTTTGAGGAACGAATGAAGGCGGTGATGAATGAATTGGAGAAGTCCCCGGAAGTCATTCTGTTTATTGATGAGTTACATACCATTGTGGGCGCCGGAGGTGCTTCAGGATCATTAGATGCCTCCAATATGTTCAAACCTGCCTTGGCCCGGGGGGATATCCAATGTATCGGGGCAACAACATTAGATGAATATCGCCAGTACATAGAAAAAGACGGGGCTCTTGCCCGACGTTTCCAAATGGTGATGGTTGATCCAACCACGCCCGAAGAAACCGTAATTATTCTGGAAAATATCAAGGAAAAGTACGAAGACCATCATCATGTGGATTATACTTCGGAAGCCATTCTGGCGTGTGTCAATCTCTCCGATCGATATGTGAGTGATCGTTATCTACCCGACAAGGCTATAGATGTACTGGATGAAGCAGGGGCCAAGGTCCATATCAGTAATATCCATGTACCTCAATCGATTGTCAAACTGGAGGAAGCGATAGAGCAGGTGAAGGAGAAGAAAAACCAGGTAGTTAAAAGCCAGAAATATGAAGAGGCGGCCAAGCTGAGAGATGATGAAAAAAAATTAAAACAACAGCTTGAAGAAGCCAAACGCGAATGGGAGGAAGAAACAAGCAAGAAACGTTACGAAGTTAACGAAGATAACGTGGCAGACGTCATCGCTATGATGACCGGCGTACCTGCCAAACGTATTGCCCAAAAAGAGAGTAGTAAGCTGCTGGAGATGAATAAGGAGCTTAGTGGAAAAGTCATTGGTCAGGAGGAGGCCATTGGTAAACTGGTGAAATCTATTCAGCGTACACGGGTAGGGCTAAAAGATCCTAAAAAGCCCATTGGTACTTTTATATTCCTTGGACCTACCGGCGTAGGAAAAACAGAACTTGCCAAAGTGCTGGCCACTTATCTTTTTGATAAACCAGATAGCCTCATCCGTATCGATATGAGTGAGTATATGGAAAAATTCTCCGTATCTCGGTTGGTAGGTGCACCTCCAGGTTATGTGGGTTATGAAGAGGGCGGGCAACTCACTGAAAAAGTGCGAAGAAAACCTTACAGTGTGGTCTTATTGGATGAAATAGAGAAAGCCCATCCCGATGTGTTCAATATACTACTTCAAGTCCTTGATGATGGGATACTGACTGATGGCTTGGGACGAAGGGTTGATTTCAGAAATACCATCGTAATTATGACCTCTAATATTGGTGTCCGGGATTTAAAAGATTTTGGAGCGGGAATAGGATTTGCTACTGGTGCAAAAAACAAAAGTGAACATGAGGAAATGAAGTCCACCATCCACAAAGCCTTAAAAAGAGCTTTCAGTCCAGAGTTTCTAAATCGTTTGGATGATGTGATTGTTTTCAATGCACTGAAACGAGAGCATATTCATCAGATCATTGACCTTTCCTTGGCCAATCTGTATGAGCGCATTGCAGATATCGGGTATTCCATAGAATTAACAGAAAAAGCTAAGGATTTTCTTGGTGAGAAGGGATATGATCCTCAGTATGGAGCGCGCCCGCTAAATCGGGCCATCCAAAAATTCCTTGAAGATCCGGTGGCCGAAGAGATATTAAAAGGCGATCTCGTTGAAGGCGGCACATTGATTGCCGATTATGATGGTAAAGGCGACGCCTTGTCATTTAAAGTAAAAGGTAAAGTAAAAGCAGGATCCGACAAGAACTAAACCTACTGATCAGATCTGTTTAATAAATGCTGGATAGGATATATCCAGATGAGGCTTTTCCCTGAATAGTCCGAATATCGCTGATCCTGATCCTGTCATACTGGTAAATGCTGATCCTGCCTCCTCCAGAGCCTGATGGATTTCATAAATTTCGGGATGTTCCTTCGTAATAATGGGTTCAAAATCATTAGTAACTAGTCCGGTCCACTTCTCAACAGGTTCGTTTTCAAGAACATATTTGAGGCTAACTTCGGGAGTTCTGGGTGTTACATGTTGATAGGCTTCAGCCGTAGAAATATGTATTTGAGAATCCACAACCACTAAATACCATCCGTTGAGATCAATAGAGATATTTTCCATCACATGGCCTCTCCCCCTTATTAACTTTGGGGAGTCATGAATAAAAAAAGGGCAGTCGCTACCGATTTGTGCGGCGATGGTTTCCAATTCAGAAGGTGTAACACCCAGTTCAAATAGAATATTCAATGCTTTCAACAATACGGCTGCATCAGATGAACCACCCCCGAGACCTGCCCCCACAGGAATGAGTTTATGCAGATGTATTTTCACAGGCGGAAGTTCATATTTCGTCTGAAGTAGTTCAAAGGCTTTAACACAGAGGTTGGACTCATCATGAGAAGGAATGTGGATCCCCGTTTGCCTATAGGAAAATGATTTACTTTCCATCACTTCAAGTATGTCCATTATAGGAATGGGAAAAAAACAGGAGATCAGATCATGATAGCCATCTGTTCGTCGATTGGTAACAAACAATCCCAGGTTGATCTTAGCAGGTGGAAATACGATCATCTCCTTTTGAAGTGTGGATCAATGTAAATCCAATGATCCCCCTGTTTATTTGCCGTCTCTGGTGAGTTGATCGATCAATTCTTCAGTAATTCCGGAGGTTGAGAATCCACCGTCATGCATAAGATTTTGCATAGTCACCTTCCTGGTGAAATCTGAGAACATCATAACGATGTAATTCGCACAGTCCCTGGCGCTGGCATTTCCTAAAGGAGACATTTTTTCAGAAAAGTCCAGAAATGCGTCAAATCCTCCTACCCCGCTCCCAGCCGTTGTCATGGTAGGCGATTGTGAGATAGTATTCACTCTGACATGCTTTTTTTTCGCCATGCGGTAACCATAGCTGCGGGCTATACTTTCCAGCATGGCCTTCGCCTGGGCCATGTCCGAATAATTGGGATAGGTGCGCTGAGCAGCGATATAAGTAAGAGCCACTATGGAACCCCATTCCTTCATGGCGTTAAGTTTCTCAGCAGTTTGCATGACTTTATGAAACGAAATGGCAGATACGTCCAGGGTTTTCATCATCCACTCGTAGTTCAGGTCGCCATAGTCACGATCCTTCCGAACATTGGGACTCATACCAATGGAATGAAGTACAAAATCAAGGGGTCCTCCCAGTATTTCCATGGATTTGCTGATTAATGATTCCAGGTCTTCAATGGAGGTGGCATCTGCGGGTATCACTTCGGCGCCGCATTGTTCAGCTAGTTCGTTAATCTTGCCCATGCGCATGGCAATAGGCGCATTGGTCAATACAAATTTGCCGCTTTCTTCATGGACAATTTCAGCAGTTTTCCAGGCAATGGAGTTTTCATCCAACGCTCCGAAAATGATCCCTTTTTTTCCATCCAGTAAATTGTATGACATGTGAATAAGCGGTTAGTTATTGATGGGTGCAGCAACCAGGATTAATGAGCGCAATAATACGGATAAAATTACTGAATCTGTCTTTTCGCCGTCATAGGGAAGGGCTCGGCAATGGATGATTCTACCTGACCTGTGAAGGTGTCGCCATCAAAGGTTCCCTTGAGGTAGAAGTCATATCCTGCCATGTTAAAACTTCCCGAGAGAGCATGCTCTTCATTGATCAAAAAATTGCTAATCTCAGCATCTCCATAGTTGGTCGAATGCAGGACGCCGGCATATTCCTCCTTGGACATGGTAATAATCAATGTGCCACTGGCGTCACCGTCAGGTGTATTAGTAACAAGGTATTCCCATGTACCCACGGGTGTCCAGCGGTTTTTCATACTTGCACAGCCTGCGAGTAAAAAGAGCATGGACAAGGACAGAAGTATAATTTTTGCTTTCATAAAATCTTTTTCCACCAAATTAATAATTATCAGTTAAATGATTTCCCTAACTCCGATTTTCTAAGGATCATCCAAATGACAACAGGAGCTCCAACAACGGATGTCACGGCATTAATAGGCAACACATATTCATTCCACGGCATTTGAGAAATGATGTCGCAGAGGATCATTAATCCGGCCCCAACAAATGCAACTGCAGGAATAAGCAGCTTATGATCTTGTGAAGAAAAAAAAGTTCGGGTAAGGTGAGGAACGGCTATCCCGATAAATGCTATTGGACCGCAAAGAGCGGTTACAGTTCCGGCCAGTAATCCTGTGACCAGAAGGATAAGGTTTTTGGCCCTTTTGATGTTAATCCCCATACTTTGAGCATATTCTTCACCAAGTATCAAGACATTCAATGGCTTAAACAGGAGAAAGGCGAAGAGTAATCCTGAAGTGATCAGTAAAATAAATATGGGCATATCAGCCCAGGAGATTCCACCGAGGCTGCCAAACGTCCATATCAAATATCCCTGAATTTGTTTCGCATTACTAAAAAACTGCAAAATGCCAACGATGGCGCTGGCAATACTGCCAAACATCAATCCTACAATCAGCAGGGAGGTGCTGTCTTTTATTTTGTTAGCCACTAGCATGATGATTAGGAGTACAGCGATTGACCCAGCCACTGCCATAGAAACAATGGATGGAAGTGCACTAAGAAAAGGAAGAATAAAAGAAGTACCGGCCAGCACGAGCAGAGCAACTCCCAAACTTGCTCCTGAACTGATACCCAGCACGAAGGGCCCTGCCAGAGGATTCCTGAAAAATGTTTGCATCAGAAGGCCACTGACAGCTAGTCCTCCACCTGCCAGGATAGCTGTAAGCATCCGTGGTAGTCTGAAAAAGAGAACGATATTTTGCCATTGCGGGCTCGGGCCATCTATCCCAAACAGACTTGATAATACTTCTCCAAAGGGAATAGACACACTGCCAAGAGATAAATCCAGCAAAGCAAAGGCCAATACACCTGCCATCAACAGGGACAGTTTTGATATAAAATGGGTAGTCCTGTTCATTGGAATTATGGTAGCCTATAATAGAAATAAAGCTTGTAAGCTGAAAACAATTCAGGGTGCGCAATGGTCACCAGGTCAGAAAGGATGAGGTCAGGTCGAAGATAACCCAGTTCCAGGTATTCACTACCTCCTTTAGCTCCCATACGCCTATTATAAGAGTAGATCTCGTGATTTTTAAAAGCGTCAAAAGAAGTATAGCGTTCGTCCGAGTCTTGAAGAGCTTTCAAGGATTTGAAAGACCCAACTCCGATCCAGAATTTGGCGTCATGCCCATGTTGATACACGGTTTCGAAACTCAAAGGAAGTGAACTTGCACCTGGGGTATTCGACCAATAATACGTGCACCCGGCATCCTCAAACAGCTTCGCCACATAACTTTTACCTCCAGGCAGGAACCAGCTATCGCCATATACAACACCTGTAATTACGGAAGGATGGGATTGAAACGCCTGAACATTTTGTTTTATCCGTTGGTATCGATCCTCAATTGAATTGAAAATAGAGTCGGCCATTTCTTCTTTGTTAAACAAAAGGCCCATAAACTTAATCCATTCAGCTCTTCCAAGGGGATGAGGTTCCATATAATCGGCATTCAATACCACCGGTATCGAAGCCTCTTTAATCCGTTCCAGGCTTTTCATGTCCTTATTCATTGTGTAGGCCATGACAAGATCTGGGTTGATTTCCAATAACTTTTCAATGTTAAGATCATTGTCAATACCCAACTCCGCTACCCGGCCTGAATCTATTCGCTGTCGCATGATCGTGGAACATATATAATCCGTTGAAGGAAATCCGATCAGCCGGTCGCTCAACCCCAGGTAGTCGAGAAGGGGGATGTGAGAGGTGGACGTGCAAACAATGGTTGATATTGGAAGCCTTATTCGGGCGTCTGCCTCGACGTTGGGTGGATTGGTTCCATTCTGATACAACACATATCGGTAGGTTTTGTTGGCCCCTTTGAAGGCTGTAAGGACATCCACGCGAGTATAGGTAGTGGAGCGATAAATTTTGAACCCGGTGGCATAAGCCAAAGGAACCTCAATGAGCTTTTCTTTTTCAATTGAATTTTGCTTTGTACAACTGAGTTGAACCAGAGTCGCTAAGGCCACCAAAATGTTTAGCAGGATACGCATGATACCAAAGTAATGCAATCATGCGGAATATGCTATACCGTCAAGTAAGGTGACATGAAGGATGAAAAAACGTTCAGCTATTCGAGATACTTCACAGAGATGTTCTCGTTCTCAATTTGTGAAAGCACCTTCATTCCGTCTTGCTGGTAATAAGTATCGTAGTTAGCCAGTGGGATGGACAGATCCTTTGGCTCATAATTGATGTAGTCCTGGGTGACCAGCCCATCCACAGTTCGTCTGTTTTTAAATACCCGAAACCTTTTCCCTCCACCGTCTGTATGATAACTATAGGCCAAGTAGTCAACCAAATAAGTGGAGGTATTGATCCAGTAAATAAATGTATCGGAATAATCATCCCCTCCTCCATTCTGGTCAAATGAAGCTTTAGTTTTATAATAATCATTCCCCTTGATGCTGACTTGACCCAACAACTTCAAATTCACCGCAGGGTCCTTGAGGATAAATGGAATCCTGAAAAAATAGACGACTGAATTTACCGACCTGGAGTATTTACCCGTCCATTCGTCATTCAACTGAACAAGAGAATCATTTACCGTCCGGGTAAACCCATCATTGGATAAAACATCATGAACGTTACCGGTAGAGTCAGTAAACATGCGTTCCAACTTATAATGCCCATGATGATATGTCGCGATATAGTGTTTTTTTCTGAAGTCAAAATTAATCACGCTATTAAAGACCTGATTTCCTCCATGAGCTTCTATGGATTTTAGAACAATGGAAGTTGCCGTGGGTTGCGGTGTGCAAGATGTAATGACTATAATACATATGATCCAATAAAAAATATACTTCATAACAGACAGGATTTGCTTTTGATACGATACCCTCATTTTCAGGTTGATTATTTATGATAAACGGGCAGAGGCGCTCACATATCGGTCAGGAACCTCTCCCTTACTCGCTGTTTCGAAATCTTCATAGCTGCAAGGTACCAGACAATTACGCCCATAGGTAGAGTCGCTTTTCGCCGTAGGCACTTCCAGCCACCATTTTTCGCTGAGTTTGCTCTTATAAAAAATAATGGCTGCCGGATGTGAACCAGGCATATCCGCCACGTACTTTAGGTAATCATTTGACCGGAAGTTACCTTCCGCTTTGCGATTATAATACCCTTCGATGAAGTACCATACCATGGTGGACACGACAGAAGCTGTTTTTTTGCCTTCTTCATCCATATCAGGGTTGTATTCATAAAATCCTGCAGAGCTCAACTTGTCGTTCATCCCTGCATACCAGCAAATCTGGCAAGCTTCTTCACCGGTCAGACCAAAGGGCTGGGCAGCGGCGTTGCCCGGCGCATCGGATGAACGAATGGCCGTGATATCAAACGAAAGCATATCCGCTTCTCTGATTACGGGCTCCATCTGTTCAAGCATGCTTCGTAGCAGCCCCACGCGGTAGGTTTCAAAGTATAATCGTTCAAGAACATCTATAAATCCTGCTTCAATAAGGTAGCTCTGGTACGCCAAATGGCTGTAATTGAAAAGGAAGTTGGGTTCATGGACAAGTATATTATGCAAATGACGCTTATTAGGTTGACCGGTATCATCCATATCCAACAGAGCATCAACATTCAACACACTTATCAGCTTTTCCAGGGTACTGTAACCAAGAAATTGTCCATAATCCAGATCATGCGATCCTCCTATTATGATCGGAAGGATAGACTTGCCCATGAGAAAACTACATACCTCCTGAAGCCTCACATAAGTTTCTTCAAGATCAACACCATTGTTCAGGTCACCCAGATCGACAATTTTATAGTTGCCGTTCCCTCGTTTGAGGTTGTATAGTTTATTTCGAATGGCCTTGCTTCCATTGACGACACCTGCATTCTCACCTGCTCCCCGATTCTCGGTTAGGCCAATAATTGCTAATTCATAGCCTTCGATATTGGGCATGGTAGCCTGATTGACTGTGATGTTCTTATAGAATGAACTTACTGAAGTAATATTTTCAAAGATCTTCTCATCTACCGGAGTAAAAAAAAGATTGAGGTCCATAGCAATTTTTTTGAAAGTTAAGACAGAATGGTCATGCCACAAAAAAAGGGAAGCGATGCTTCCCTGAATATCCAATTAAATAAAGTTTAACCCCCAAAATCATCGAATGACACGTTCTCAGGAGGCACTCCCCAATCTTCTGTCATTTTGATCACAGCAGCATTCATCATAGGTGGTCCGCAGAAATAAAATTCGATGTCCTCCGGTGAATCATGATTTTTTAACTGGTAGTCGATCACAGCATTGTGAACAAATCCGAGGAAGCCATCTCCCTCCGGATCGTCCATGTCTTTCTTCTCAACCCAGTTGTCTTCCGGAAGTGGATCGGAAAGAACTACATAAAACTTGAAGTTCGGGAACTTACGCTCAATGTCATAAAAGTCTTCCAGGTAAAAAAGCTCACGTTTGGAACGACCACCATACCAGAATGTTACCTTGCGCTTCGTCTTTAAGGTGTGGAAAAGATGGAACAAATGAGAACGCATCGGCGCCATGCCAGCTCCACCTCCTATGTAGATCATTTCTGAGTCCGTATCCTTGATGAAAAACTCTCCGTATGGGCCCGAAATGGTAACCTTATCTCCTACCTTTCTGGAAAAAACATAAGATGAGCAAATCCCCGGATTAACATCCATCCATTTGTTCTTATTTCTATCCCATGGAGGAGTAGCGATCCTGATCGTCAGCATGATGATATTTCCTTCAGCCGGATGGTTGGCCATCGAATATGCCCTGAAAATGGGTTCGTCATTTTTCATTTTAAGATCCCATAATCCGAATTTGTCCCAGTCAGGTTTAAATTTCTCAGGGCCCTCCGGATCGCCCGGTTCCGGTTCAATATTTATGTCTTTATAGTTGACCTCACAGGGTGGTACATCTAATTGAATATAACCCCCGGCTTGAAAATCAAGGGTTTCTCCTTCCGGAAGCTTCACAGTAAATGCTTTGATAAACGTGGCTACATTATAATTGGAAATTACCTCACACTCCCATTTTTTAATACCGAAGATCTCCTCAGGCACTTTGATCTCCATGTCTTCCTTTACTTTTACCTGGCAGGACAATCGTACCCGAGACTTCTGTTCATCCCGGCTTAGATGACCCAGCTCGGTAGGTAGAACTTCACCACCTCCACTATCCACTTCGCATTTGCACATGCCGCATGTGCCACCTCCGCCACATGCTGAAGGCAAAAAGATCTTTTGTGCAGATAAAGTTGTTAGCAGGGTACCTCCGGCAGGAGTCACTATCGGATGCTCTCCATCTCCGTTGATGACAATGTTTATGTCTCCGGACTGGACCAACTTCGACTGGGCAAAAAGAAGGATAAGCACCAGCAATACAATGATCAAAGTAAAGGCTACGATTGAGGAAATAATAACAACACCCATAGTACTATTTTTCGCTTTGCATCAAAAGAACACAAATATATTCATTAACCGTTGAATTCACAGAAGGATGGAGGGGGATGAAGGATATTCTTTTTATAGGGAATGACCCGTATACTGAATGCAGCCAGGTCATTCTTCTGATATCTCAGAACAAAGCTTTCCATGTACCCTTTTTCCAATTGTATTTGAGGGTACTGGGTAGCGACTGCCACCAATACCTGTTCATTTCCACAGCAAATGAAGGCTGCATATAACAGTTGATGGTGCAACCCTGACACTCGGCATACCTGCCTTCCATGGCTAGTTGTTCCTGTACTTCATTCTGGTTCCATACTGAGTATAAGTTTCCATCAATAGCAAATTCCTTAACCGACAGATGATAACAAGGTGTCACCAGCTTGTTATCAGGTGTGATCACAACCGTGGAGGAGCCTGCCTTACAAACAGGATCAATAATTTGGTTGCCTCCGGCTCTTCGTAATGACAAGAACGCTTCATTGACAAAGACATTCGGTTGTTTACCCCATCGAGCCAGCGTCCTCAGATGTTCTTCCTGCAGTGCTTCGCCGGATTTGACCTCGTGATAATGAAATACCGGATTAAGCAGCAGCATCAGATCATTGGGAAGACAAATTTCCCTGTACAACCGGTCTATCTCGGGAATGTTTTTTTCAAATACTGTGAACAGAATATCCGGACGTTCATTGAGTTCCTTTGCCCGACGGATGGATTCCATGACAAAATCAAAACAGGGAACCCCACGCATGGAATCGTGTGTGGATTTATCCGCTGAATCAAGGCTAAAATGCAGCATATCAACTCGACCTGCCAGCCGATCGGCTAATTTTGGATAAAGCAGGGCATTCGTAGTCACAGTGGTAATAAATTTCATGGATTTTGCCAATTCCAGGATCTCGGGAAGTTGTCGATGAAGAAGTGGCTCACCTCCTGTAAAGTCAATGACCTTAACTCCGATTTTTTTCAAATCAACGAGGTTTTGACGGATGGTGTCAAGTGTCGCATATGGGGATGGACGTTCCCAGATATCACAAAAATTGCAAGTAGCGTTACACCGATACGTGAGGTAGTAGTTACACAGGACAGGATGGTTGATCAAACGCATAAAGCAGAAGCAGCCGGAAACTTAGAAATGGCATTGATCAAAAGTAAACCAAAAAAGAGGAATGCCTGACCAGAGTCAGGCGCTTTTATACCCCAGCATATTCAAGAGGGTGCTAAGTTTGGTTTTCAGGTCCCGCCGATCAACGATAAAATCCAGAAAACCATGTTCCATGACAAATTCAGAACGTTGGAATCCTTTTGGTAAGTCTTTGCCAATGGTTTCCCTGATAACCCGCGGTCCCGCAAAGCCTATTAATGCACCGGGTTCGGCAATATTAAAATCCCCCAACATGGCAAATGAAGCCGTAACCCCACCGGTGGTAGGATCAGTTAACAATGAGATATAAGGTATTTTGGCTTCTGAAAGAAGAGCAAGTTTGGCCGATGTTTTAGCCATCTGCATAAGAGAAAGACTCGATTCCATCATACGGGCTCCTCCGGATTTGGAGATCATAAGAAAAGGCACCTTCTTTTTAAGCGAATAATCTATGGCCCTGGCAATCTTCTCACCGGCAACTGACCCCATGGATCCGCCAATAAAGCTAAAATCCATGCAGGCAATCACCAGGGTGATCTTATTGACTTTCCCAACAGCAGAACGTACGGCATCCTTCAGTTCTGTCTTTTTCTGCGTTTGCACTACCCGCACTGTATAGGGCTTGCTATCTACAAATTCAAAGGGATCGGAAGACTCCAAACCGGCATCAAGTTCTTCGAATTTGTTATGATCAAACAACAACTCGAAATATTCTTTAGAGCCAATCCGTACATGGTAGCCGTCTTCTGGGCTCACATACGCATTGTTTTTTAGCTCACGGGTGTGAATGATCTTGCCTGAAGGTGTTTTGTACCATAATCCATCAGGTGCTTCGCGCTTGGCTGCGGTTGGAGTCTGAATTCCTTTATCTTTTCTGGTAAACCAAGCCATTGGTTATGGTTTTTACTACAAGGTGAACAAAGATAGAATAAAAAAAACCAACTCGATCAGCTCGGTTGGTTGAATAAAATCACTTTCGATCCGATTATTTCTTCTCTCGGATACGGGCAGCTTTGCCTTGTCGTCCACGCAGATAATACAATCTTGCCCGCCTAACTTTTCCTTGCCTGATTAACTCAATTTTGTCAATATTTGGTGAAAGGAGTGGGAAAATACGTTCGATACCAATACCATTAGAAACTTTACGCACAGTAAAGGTCTCACCATTTGTATTTGGGTTTCTGCGTTGCAGCACCGTACCTTGGAATTGCTGGATCCTTTCCTTGTTTCCCTCTTTGATTTTATAATGTACGTTGATGGTATCCCCTGCCTTGAAATCAGGCACCTGGGTGCGGATAGCTGCGCTTTCCTCTTCAACTAGTTTAATAAAGTCACTCATGATGTTAAGCCTTAAAACGACGCTTCGAAAATCGGACTGCAAATATAGAGAAAAACTAATATTTGGATGTGTGGGTAAGGAAATTAATTGCAAAATGAATGAACGCCAGCAGCCTGCACGTAACCCAGGCCAATGATTATGCCATAGACATCCCTCGGGACTATCCCTTTGGGATGGTACTGGTGGCAGGCACGGCTTATAATGATACCAGCCGCCCTGACCAGAATTACAAATTCAATGGCAATGAATTCATTGACGGAGAAGGCATCCCTCCCTCGTCCTCATTTGCAACGAGGATGGGCGGATAAAGCATTTTAATGCAGGAAAGGGAGTTTGGCAGATTTAAGAAACATTTATAAGCCTGGTTTTAGCATCCATCTTATAGAAATCAATCGGGCCTCGGAATGTTTTTTACTGCAATGGCGCAAGCCTGCAAGCTGCAATACTTACCGAAGGCACAGCTGGGTTGGGGTCACTCTTGTGTCAATCGCAACAATAATTTCGTCCAGCGAACACTTGAACGATTGCGTGGTTCTGCTTCTTCGTAAATCATCATTCGTTGATCGATATTCGTTGTTCAATTTACACCCCAAAACCCCTCTTAATCTCCCCTTTAAAAGGGGAGAAATTGCTTTTTCACTACGAAATGGCACAAGGCCGGCATTAGACATTCCCGGGCCTGACCCGGGATCCTCCTCCTCGTTTGCAACGAGGATAGGCGGATAAAGCATTTTTAATGCAGAAAAGGGAGGTTGGCAGTTTTAAGAAACATTTATAAGCCTGGTTTTAGCATCCATAATATAGAAATCAATCGGGCCGCGGAATGTTTTTTACTGCAATGGCGCAAGCCTGCAAGCTGCAATACTTACCGAAGGCACAGCTGGGTTGGGGTCACTCTTGTGTCAATCGCAACAATAATTACGTCCAGCGGACGCCTGAACGATTAGGTGGTTCTGTTCTTTCGTAAATCTTCATTCGGTGATCGGCGTTCGGTGTTCAATTTACACTCCAAAACCCCTCTTAATCTCCCCTTTAACCCACGTTATTCATGACACTTGCTAGAATAATGATTTAAAATGGTTGATAACTATTGATTATTAATTACTTATGAAAGGGTTAACCCTGCATATTGCCCAATATTGAACACACATATTTGGGTATTATGTTTTTTATAAATAAAGTTTATCTGAAACCTAATGAACAGATTATCAAT